>CENY01074569.1_pt1 | contig 14481 bp, 8 predicted proteins | sample 356181 | NCBI WGS metagenome assembly CENY01 (sample SAMEA2619840, study PRJEB7988) | marine metagenome | isolation source: saline water (ENVO:00002010), including
CATTCAATCCATCAACTACTGCATAAGCAGTATATCCACCAGGATGTTCCCAAGTATCAGTTTTTGTTGTATTTTTAACTTGAATGATACCACCTGCACTACCAGAAGGAAGTCCATCTCTTGGAATGATTCGATTGGTTCTTAATTCTGACATTATGTTGATACCTCCATTGCTGTAAATGATGATACAGGACGACCAAAACGAGCAGTATCAGTTGCAGTATGCGATCTGTTTATATAAAGTTTTTGAGTAGCATTTGAACCGTTAAATAATCTTATCCCATAAGTTATGGCACTAGTGGTACTAGGACTATCTAAGTGATTAGCAGTAAGAGGAGCCATATAACTTGCCCCCCCTGATTGATTAGTCATTCCTGTAACTCTTACTCTAGATCCATCAGTATCACCAATCGCACCAGTGAGAGCTGATCCTCCTTTATAAATGGCAAAACCAAATCTAGGAACATTTCCTTCGTGTCCAACATATATCGAAACCATTAATAATATTTTACTTGTAGAAAATTTAGGAGTAATTGACAAGTCTAAACCACTAACATTAGAAGAACCAATAGTTCCCGCTGATATATCCTCTACCAACGCAGCATCAGTTTTAGTTGTGGAAACAACTTGTATAATACCACCTCCACCACCAGTGGGAACACCACTCGTTGGAATTATTTTATCTACTCTTAATTCTGATGCCATAATATTTTTCTTTTATATTTATGCTATTGCTTGAATGTATAATGTTGGTTTTATTGGAGCTTGATTTGATCCAGAAGCACTATTACCAAGCCAGTATGTGTTACGGTGTAGACTATGAGTATAACTCGAATTATAATTTCTAAATCGTACCCGTATAGTTTTTGCACTTGTCCATGTGTTATGTCTAAATTTACCTTGAGCAAGATTATCGCTACCTGCATTTAAATCAAACGTATATCCTGCACTAAATCTCATCTGACCATGATTCCAGTTTGTACTTGCATAATTTGATGAATAAGCTCTCTGTGATGGTAAAATTGTAGTGCCATCAATCTGTGTAAGGTAACTACATAAACCTGAATGACTTGTTACATCAAATTGAAATTCATAATTATATACTAGTTGTTTTGTACCTGTTGGAGGTGTATAGTTTATTTCACTACCAGTAGCTGTTTGATAAGATGTGGTTGAATTTTGAGCAGCAGATGCATCAGCAATTGTGTAACTTCCAGATGGGACAGTAACAGTTCTACCATCACACATACAAGCGATTGTTTCAAGTATCTGACCTGTTTGAGTCCCAGTATTAGTTAATTGTCCTGTTACATCTGCTTGAATTGTTGCACCTGTAATTCTTCCGTCTGGATGAAATGTAATTGGCATAATTTTTCTCCTATACGATTACCCAAGTACCATCAAGGGTCATGGTAGAACCCAACGTTACTGGACCTGCATTAAGTGCGTTTAAACCAGTGGTAATATAATAACCACCACTCTTATTTAAGTAATTACTGAATAGTAAATGTCCATCACCAATATATAAACCCACCATCGAGGTTGCAGCACCAACTAAATCAGCACTTGTCACATCAGCAGTTTGAATACCAACAGTCGATGTTGTAAGAATACCAGCAGCAGGTCCATTAAACTTACCACCAACAATACCAGTCAATAATGCTCCACTACCAACAAATGATGTTGCAGTTAAGATTCCAGTTACGACAGCCCCAGTATTTGTAGTTCTAATTTTTTCACTATTAGAATGATGTAGGATTACTGAATCGTTTTGATCTGCTTTAATATAAAGTTGATTTGCACCACCATTAAATACACGGAAACTATTTGTCTTTATATTTAAATTTCCTGTAAAATTACCAATCTCTCCAGCAGAACCTGTATGAAATATTTGTAAGTCAGTGCCAGTTCCCAACATCAACCTACCAGTTTGATTATTTGTGCTATCTGGTAAATTAAAATTGCCTTGATGAGTTGTTATACCAGAAAAAGTTGCATTTCCATTATTTGAAATTGTTACACCTGTACCTAAGTTAACACCAGTAGAGTGAACAAATGAATCACCAACTGTTAGTCCCGTGCTATGTAAATTTGATGATCCAGTCTTAAAATTAGTCGCAGTTGAAACACCACTAATATTTAAGTTTCCAGAGTGGTCTAAAACTAATCTTTCAGTTGAGTCATAATTATACAGAGAGAAACGATTATCAACACCTGCAGGAGTGGTGATACTTGTGATACCTGATATACTTTTGAGACTTATCTGTGACATATTAATATTTATTTGTTATACACACCTCTTGGATATAGTTGACCTGTTTGAGGTCTTCGACCAATCAACCAAGCAGGTCGAGTGCTATTAAATATACTTATATCATCTGCACTTACATTAATAACACTGACGACTGGATTAGATGCATTAACACTGTGACCTAGATCAAGAGATGTATTGAATAAATCTAATTGTGATTTAAATAATTTTGAATCATCTACATAATCAATCGCAGTTGTTTGAAATATATCTATATCGGCTGCTGCGTAATTTGCCATTAGGTTGTCCTCGCACAGAATAAAATTCCACGAGTTCTAGTGGTTTGATTGTAAGACCCTTCAATAACAGTATATACTTCACTACCACTGATTGTGACGGTATCATATTGTTGAATATTTTGATTATTATTAGCGATGTCAATTTGAATAAAAACAAAATCATCAGGTATATAGTAAGGAGTTGGAATCAATTTTCCTGATATCGGTATGCCTTTAATAACTGCATTGTGATTCACTGAATCAGGAGGTGTCTTTGTAGATAAATTACTCATTCCTTTGATATTTCCACTATGAGCATAAGTATTATTTCTCACATAAATTGATGGTTCGTCCGCTGCTAATTCATGAGTATATGTCGTGGCGTAGTAGTAATCTGTTTTATAATAATCAGTATTGGCATAGGTACTACCAGTTTGATAACCTGCAAATGCCATTCTACCCTGATAATAACCATTACCATAATTTGATTGTGCCCCATAATAAGTAGTAAAAGCTAGATACGGATCACCAGAAGATGCACCACCACCAATAAATGTGATTGATCCTAGAAACATCTCATCAAAGTTGGATATTGTTGGTGTATAATTATGTAATATAAATGTAGCAAATGTATTATTACCAATTTCAGTAGAAGATAAGTCTGGGTGTTTGTATGAAAATACGCAGAACTTTGGATCAATTCCAGATCGAAATATGTTTAATTCTAATACCCTAGTGGTTGAACTAGCGTATGTTGCTCCCGTTATATCAATATTTGTACTCACAGCACTGTTTTGCAATCGATGATCACTATCTAGTGGTGTTTGATTTAATTCATAACTAGCATCTCCTCTAAAACTATTTCCATACCCACCTGTCGACGTGTTATTATTATATGGAAAAAAAGATGTGCCACTATAAAAATATAAAGAATTGCCATTTACTTGAAATGCCCAATATGTATCTCCATATACTTTATTTCCACCAATGTTTGTCCTTAAAACTCCCCAAGGAGCAGTATTACTATCAACATCTTTATCATAAAATGTGCTTGTAGACCCATAGTTCGATTCATCAACTGCGACCACAATTGTCATATCGTTTGTGTCGTTAGTTTGATCTTTATCAATCACAAGATTATCACCATCAGCATATCCTGCACCTGGACGATTTACTACAACTTGATTCACAGCTCCATTATTACGGTCTATCGTAAAACTGCATGTATTACCAACTCCTATATTTGTGCCACCTGATTTTGGTCTGCAATCCTCATAGTCAGTATCGTCATCTCCAGTATCAGTATTTCCTGAGTATGATACAACCCCTGTAACAATACCACTTAAAGTATCACCGTGCCATCCTAATAATGTAAAAGCCTCCTCTAATCCATAGATAACATCAGTCCTTGCCCATCCTGCTGCTTTACGAACTCTAAAAGTTGAGATTGCCATTTTATCTTAATCCTCCAGTTTAAGAATTGTTAGTGTTGCGGTAATCGCCTGTGTTGATGATGATAAATTTTGAATTGCCACGTAAATATTTGTTGATGGTGTACTATCCATATTTCCACCAGCTACAAATGGCGAAATTTTTTGAGTAAGAGAAGATGCTGTTGTAACAACCTCTGCAATAACCCCACTACCAGGTGTAGGGTCTTCACCCACACTTCTTGACGCATCATTAGTTCTAGATGCACTATCAGTATATAGTCTAATCCACCCTGCTGCTGATAGAGCAACGTTCATTAAAAGGTATGATTTATGACCTGTGATTGTAATATTTCCAATTGCGTTTTGAGCAAGTGAACTAGTCGTTCCAGTTACATTACCTCTTGATGTACCAGCACCACTCAATGATATAATATTGATGGTTCCTTGCATTGAACCATGATTTACACATCTATAATATAAAACATCTGGTGCATCATGTTGTGGTGTAAAATCTAAGTTATTTCCCTGAGTGGTGTAATTGTTACTTGTATCACTGTAGGTAACACCATCAGTATACTTACCAGTACCATTATTATTTGTAAATAAAGCAATCGGATGTGAACTACCACCATTGTGAATAAAACGATATTTGGTATCTCGATACATGTAAAGAGTTGGGTTGTTAGCAGAACTATCAACTCCATTACCCTGAAAACGATAATAAGAAAAAGAAGTTTGGTTAGTAATTGTATATGCTACTTGTATATCGTCATCTGCTGGTGCAGGAGTACTTGCATCAACAGTTGCTATTCCACCCGTAAAAGATGAAACTGTGATATTATTTCTAAAATTTATTGTTCCAGCAGTTCCTACAGTTGATCCACTATCTCGTAAACCAATACCAGTTCCTGATGCACCAGATACACCTGTCAATCCTGTTCCATCACCAACAAATTTAAATGCAGTTACAATACCAGCGGTAATATAACTACCATCTGCAGAGAATGTTCCACCAATACTAGCAGAAGGTCCTATTTTTATTCCAGTTCTTGCAGTTACGATTCCTAGTGAATCAACATTAGTTACCTCTGCATAAGTTAGTGTGCCACCTACTGAAATATTTCCAGTCACAGAAAGGGTTCCACCAATGCTCACGTTTGTACTGATCGCAACATTGTTGGCTTTTAAATTTAGATTGCCGCCAGGACTCTCAATCGTTGGTGTGCCTGTAGAACCAACCAGATTAATTTCCTTAACACCAAAACCCTTCTCTGCCATATTACTTTTTAATTATTTATGATTATTGTTTAAGATAATTTTATTTTGACACCTGTTAAAGTGAGATTACCAGATATATTAAATCCATCTGCAGGTTCTGCACCAGTTAGAGCATCCCAAACAACAGTAACATCATCATGATGAACTGCATCCATATCAGACCAACCAGTTGAAGTTGCAGATGTCTCTTCAGTTCCATGATAAAATTCTGAGGTATCTTGAGTACCTACTTGATTTGACAACCAATTTTTTACATCCTGCCAAGTCCAAGTACGATTATACTGTAATTTTGTTGCAATAATACCACAAGTGATTGGAGTTGCCGAACTTGTACCACCAAATATAGTATCTTCTGATTCAACTGATGCTTGACCATTTAATGTATAATAAGCATCATTACGATTATACCTATAGAGTGAATCGGTTCTATAATCACACGCTGCTAAAGTATCTACTGCTGGAGCGTAACAATCAATCAATTCTCCCTTGTTGCTATATATTGCCTTTTGTTCCTGACCAGTATTACTAAGTCTATGTGCTGAGTCAAGAGCTCCTACACATATTGTTCTATAAATTCTACTATTACCTGTTCCCTGTGTTCCAACTTGAGCAGGAAATCCCTGCCTATTAATAGTACGAAGATATGGATATCCACCAGTAGTAAATGTCGTAGATGCTAATGCTGTATTATCATTTGCTGAATAATAATTATTGTAATCAGGATGTGTTGGTCCCACAAGTTTTTGATTTGTATTTCCAGCAGAGCAACACATAATCACACCTGCGTCTATCATCTCAATACCAGCAGTTAATGTAGAATTAGATTGCATCTCATGACGAATAGCAGTTTGATACATATTTGTCATAAATTCGGGTTGAGTTCCTGAAGTCCAACTTGAAACATTATATGATACTCCACCAGAACCAGTTCCATTTTGTCGGTAATAATAGTACCCTGAGTTCAATGGATAAGCTCTTCTCCCAAAACTGTTGCTGGTGATTGTTGGATTTTTATTTCCATAAATTGCATTTACTGGTTTAATTTGATGAAAAACTTTTATGATATCGAAACCTTTTTCATATCCATTATTATTACTTCCATATAAATTTAAATACCATTTGTTTGAATTGTACGCCCACCCATACTGTCTACCATATGTCTGTGAAGCACAGGGAGTTCCATGAGAGTTAAAACCAGTTTGATATGCTGTGTTACTACCATTACATCTTGCTCTTGTATATGATGAATTAATTGATAATACACCGAAGTCATTAACACCAGTTGCAGTTCCTCCATTTCCAGAACTTACAAATTTAGCAGAACGATAAGTAGTGCTATTATTACCCCACCAAGCACGAGCAGCAGTTTCGGTTGGAACAGTGGTACCATCCCATCTTGTTTCTGTTCTTGAGGCATTTGCACTAAAAAAATCAGGATCAAGATAATATGGTGCATCTAATATTAAATCTAACAAATCACAAGTACCATCACCTGGTAGAACGTTACCCCCAACATAATTTTGCGGACCGCCAAGATTATTTTGAAATTCTATATGTCCAAACCATGCGTCTGTATCACATACGATAACATCAATATCTTTTCCAGTTCCATATTGCTCTCCTTTGTTATCAAAAACAACGCTATCATTAGTCCAAAATCTTTCTTTTTGCTGTAATCTTAATTGTTGATAACCAGTTCTATTCTTATGACTTGCTGCTACTGAATTAAATGCATTTGAATTAGATGAATGATCTTTAAAATGTTTAACTGTGCCATAATATCTATCTTCTTTAGATGCATCCTGAACTAATAAAGGATCAACAGCATATGTGCCTTGATACTTATCTACATTTATATTTACATAATCAACTTTTTCATGATTACGAAGATCCTCTGCTTCTTTATCATTTAACAGATATGTCCCTCTGATTGGACTATGTTTATAATCATTCACACACTCAACCCAATGATTTGGAATGTTGTCTTCAAGAGTTCCATCTCTCATTAAAATTTCGTGAATGTATTTCCAATCATCAGGTGTATAACAACCTACAACATATTCTTTTTTGGCATTAGGTTCAGAAGGCTCTTTTTCAAGAGTATCTTTATACTCTTCAAAATTCATTACATCACCTCACGTTTAATTCTATATGCGATTGTTCCTGTGACACCAGTTTCAGGTATAGCTCTTAATCTTATATTACTTGAACTTATAATTACATCAAATGTCGCTAATAAACTATTATTAAAAATTACTGCAAATTGTGTTGAATGAATCGTAGAACCTAATCTACTTGCCAATACTTTCAAACTTTGGAAACTAGGACCTTGTTCAATTAAAATAGTATATTCAACAACTCTATCATTATTACCATATACAAAACTATGTATTTCTGATGGAGACCCTGCAGTTGCAGTAAATGAACCAGTAATATTAGTTGTAATACCAATATTATTAGGGGGATCTGCCCAAGTGACAATTGTACCTGAACCTTGACTTGTTAATACTTGTCCAGGATTTCCATAAGTTGCACCAGCAATACCTAACTGTCCAACTGGACCTACTTGTAATCTAGTGCCACCACCTGTAATAAAACTAATTGTGTCAAGTGAAGGGAAGTTAATTGATGTATTTGTATCATCAGTATGAACTATTTTTTCTGCGAGTGAAATATTACCTGCAAATGTTGATATTCCTGATACATCTAAATTATTAACATTAAATTGATTTGTATCTATACCAACAGTTGTTATACCAGCAGATAATGGAGTGATATTGATTGGTGATGTAAAGTCAAATGTACCAGCAGTTCCAACTGTTGATCCATCATCCTTCACAATAACTCCAGATCCAGAACCAACAACGTTTGTCAGACCTGAACCATCACCAACGAATGAATTAGCAGTCAATGCTCCAGTTACGACAGCCCCAGTGTTGGTGGTTTCTATTTTATTTGACCCATTAAAAAATAATTTAGTATGTGAACCAGGCACCACTTCAAGACCAACAGTGCTATCACCAGCATTTTTTACAGATAGTGTTGATGTTAATATTTTTAACTGTCCAGTTCCTTGATCACTTATAAAACTGTCAGCACCTGAATGATATATTTTTAGATCCTCATCTGCACCAAATAAAGCTATATTTGTTGAAGATCCATTACTATCAGCGAACTTTAATTTATTCGCATTTACATCACCAGTGAAAGTTGTTACACCAGAAACAGTTAAAGTTTCTGATCTAACATGTGTTGTAGAAATACCAGGTAAATTTGATAATGCTGAACCATCACCACTAAATGCTGTGGCATTTACAGTTCCAGTTACAGTTATACCTGAAGTTGTTGTTTCTAATCTGTCAGTGTTATTCCATTTTAAAACTGCAGCTCCACCATTTGTAAATGTTGCATAAGATGCTCCACCAGAGGCATTTCTTAAATTGATTGAATCATTACGAATATCAGATACTGTAATCGCTGAAGAAAATGTAGTAACACCAACAACACTTACATTATCTAAGTTTGTATGTCCATCTACATCTAAATCAAGACCTACAGTAATTCCATTATCAAAATTTACATTTCCAGTATCTAATACTTCAATAACATCTGCATTTCCATTAGTCGTATTTTGTACTCTAAATTTTCCACCGTTTACAATAATTCTATAATCTGGATTATTGTTACTATCTACAAAGTTTATTTCTGTTGAATTTCCAGTGATTTGTAATTTATTAGTAATTGAAACTGTACCATCAGTGGCGATTGCTAATTTTTCTACTAAAGAACCAGTTGAATCATTTGCAATAACAAAATCATTATCAGATGCTACTGACTTTATTTGCCAATGGTCTCCATTATTATCTCCATCATCTGCTTTTAAGTTGATAGATGCATTAGTACTCTCTCCTCCCTGTATAGTTAAAGCTCCAAATCCAGAACTTCTTATTATGTTAACATTCTCACTAAATGTTGTTACACCTGCAACGCTTAAATCATTTGCAATATTAACAACACCACTTATTGTAGAGATACCAGAACCACCACCAGCAGCACCTGTAATAGTTACAATACCAGCAGAGATTGGAGACACAGAGAGATTATTTCCAAAATCAATAGTCCCTGCAGTACCTACTGTAGAACCACTATTTTTTACAACAACACCTGAACCAGAAGCAACAATACCTGTTAGTGCAGATCCATCAAGTGCAGGAAGTGCACCACTTAAACTTGACGAAGGAACTGTTCCACTAAAACTTGTTGCAGTTATAACACCAGTAATACTTACTCCACCAGTGCCTGTTATAAACTTGTTGAATAAATCCAGATTGCCACCAAGTTGTGGTGAAGTATCTTCAACTAAATTTTCAATACCTGTATCTGAACCTGCAGCATAAGAAGTTGTGAAGAATGAAATTAATTCAACAATATCACCTACAAAAGAACCAACTGCTAACACCACAGAAGAACCATTATTGGCAGTGAATTCACTTGATGATAATTTTACACCATTAACATATACATCAAGATAACCTATATTGTAAGTAAAGTTAAATGTTGTTTGACCAGCAGACGCAGTAAATGTCTGACTAGTTCTCATTGTTGGGAAAGATGCCCAAGTTACACCAGCTCCTGTTGTTCTTAAATATTGACCATTTGTTCCAGTTGAACCACCAGCTTTAAGAGTACTATCTAATTGAAGTTGTCCTGCAACTCTTACTTGTGATGCAAATGTTGAAACACCAGTAATACTTACGTTATCTAAGTTTGTATGACCATCTATGTCTAGGTCAGTTGCAGTTAAAATTCCAGTTACAATAGCTCCTGTACTAGTAGTTTCAATGCGTTTTGTGTTGCTATGGTATGCTTGAACAGCTCCTGCATATCTTACGATTAATCCATTTTCTCCAGATTTGGGTGATAATCTAATTGAACCATTAGTTGATGAGTTATTAATGTATATGTTACCTGTTGCATTATTAAATCTTGTATGACCTCCATCATGAAACATCTGAAAATCAACGGTATTAGAATCATTACCAAGTCGAATTACACCATTATCAAGTAATTGTAAATCTTTTCCTCCAGCGATATTAACTCTATCTGAAAAAGTTGTAACACCAGCAACAGAAACGTTGTCTAAGTTTGTATGACCATCTACATCTATATCTCCATTTAATATTAATCCTGTTCCAGTAATATGTCCGATACTATATGTCTCAGTTCCTGTACCAACAATTCCATTTGTTTCTTTATTAACTAACTCTAACCAATTACCAGCGTGTGCAAAATATCCTCTACCAGTAGCATGAACATGAGCAAACATACCGTGATATGAACCAGCAGATGGTAGATTTGTCATTGCACTATACAATGATGGTATCTTATTCTCACCTGCTACACCTTCGATAACACCTGCAAATGTGGTGACACCTGCAACACTCACATTGTCTAAATTTGTATGACCATCTACATCTAAATCATAAAGAATACTTACTTTTCCACTTGGATTTATTATTAATCTATCTACACCATTAGTCTCATCAAAAATTTTGAATGAACCATGAGAATTCATGACTCTGTAATCAGGATTATCGTTTGTATCACGAAGGAAAATATTTGGTGCTGTTCCGTAAACTTGAAGATTACCACTATCAATTCTTAACATTCCAGTCATTGTGGTAACACCAGCAATGCTTACATTGTCTAAGTTTGTATGACCATCTACATCTAAATCTTTATCAACATTTAGATTACCTGTTACTGTTGTATTTCCAGCATTATTAATCGAAAGTCTAACTGTATTAGTATAACCATCTCTAATTCTAAAAGTACCACCAGTTATGTTTTCAAGATTATAAGTTCTACTACTATTTTTTAATTGAAGTCTTATAATATCATCTGTAGTTGATTGAATTAAAGCATTTTGACTGCCAGAACCATATATGTGAAATTGTTGAGTTGGATTATTAATTCCAATACCTATTCTTGCTTGTGCATGAATATTTCCAGTGGCAGTTGTAACACCAGCGATACTTACATTATCTAAATTTGTATGACCATCAACATCTAAATCTGCATTACAATCAATACCAGCTCTTGCAGTTATAATACCAACTGAATCTACATTTATAACATCTTCATAAGTTAGTGTTCCACCAATTGATACATTACCTGCAAAAGTTGCATCACCAGTGAAGGTTGAAACTCCTGATACAGAAATATTATCTAAATTTGTATGCCCATCTACATCTAAGTCTTTAATTATACTGACAATTCCTGCACCATTGATAACAAAAAAATCATTAGAACCAAATGCAGTGCTATGAGATATTTTAAACGAATCAATACCACCATGTACTCCAGCAATCCAATTATAATTAGTAGTTTTAAATCTAACACCTACTTGATTATCTGATTCTGTATCTTCAATTAATATTTTTGGATTTCCTGAATTAGCAATATGTAATATTTCTGACGGATTATCAGTTCCGATACCCAATTCTCCACCACTCGCAGAGGTTATAATTGCAGTTCCACCTATTGAAACTCCTGAACTTGTGGTTTTTACTTTTTCTGCTCCATTAAAATATAAAGATACAGACTTATCAGATGTATTCCCTCTAAAATATTGATGATTAGTATCACCTAATATAAGATCACCAGTATGATTTTGTACATAAGAATTTGTTGAGTCATGAAATAATCTTAAATCATCACCAGCTCCGATATAAAGACGTTTAGTTGATGACCCCGATGTAGCATCTTCTTTAAGTTTAATAGCATCATGAAATGTTGATATACCACCAACTTCAAAATTTCTTTCAACTGTTAAATCAAGAAATGAAAATGTAGAAATACCTGATGTAGGTGCACCAGTTTGTCCAATATATCTGTAACCTACAATGTATATGTTTGTATCAGTTACACCACTCGGAACGTTTGAGTCGTTAAAGTTTAGAACACCAGCAGAGTAATCAAAGAACCAGTTCTCATTTGTCGCACCAGAAGATAAAGCAACTCCACCTGAATTTGGATCACCTTTGTATACTTTGATAAGATAAAGTGCACCAAACTGAGTATCAATCCAATTAGTTAATCTTGCAGATGAGGTATTATTATAAGTTGAATATGCAATATAAGCACGTTGACCAGAACTAGTAGCATCTGCAGTCATTCTTACAGCAGAAGAAGTAGCATATACTTTAACTTGACTTGTATCTGAACCTGGTGGTGTTGCTGGAATTGAATCAGCTTCGTTCCATAAAGATGAGTTTGGAACTACTAGAGGTGATGGTAATGCTTCAGCAAATGGTTGTTTTGGAGTACCACTTATCGCACCAGATCCAACAGTCGATCCTGTTTTAGTTTTTGTAAATCCGATTTTCTTTAACAGAAAATCAATTTTTTGTTGGTCTGATACTGCCACTTAATTTTACCCCTATGCTGTGAATCTGATGTTTGTAATCGACTGTCCAGAAGTCAATTTAAATCGAACCAAAATTTTATTATTACCGTTTGATGATGACTCTTCACCAAACACACAAGTAAATGTGCCACTTCCACCTGACATCGCTGAACCAAAAGCACAACCATTATCAGTATTATTTGGATTACCAGCACCAGCATATAAGTCAAACATATCTGCCCAACCATTTGTGTTGCTTAATCCAGTTGTCCAAGTTGAGTTTTCTGGAAGACAGACAAAACAACCTGCATAACTTCCAGACACAATTATACTCATCTGTGAAACAGCAGCTCTCGTAATAAGAACTTGGAAGTATTGTGTGCCACTTCTACCTGATGACAAATTGAGACCAGCAGGATAATATCCTGTTGAGTAGTTCGTTGTATCATGGCGAAGAGTTCCTCCTCTTACAATTGCCTCATAAACTGCAGGAGTTGCACTTGAATTAAATGTAGACGACACAGGAGTTGGAGTATCACCTGTATTACCTGCGTTCACACGAATTGCATTTCCTGAACCTGTACCGAGTGATGAAACTAATATATTATCTTCGTCTACTTGTGATGTTGTTGCTGATGTTCCCATTATATTTAATATTGGATTGTAAGTAACTCTCTGATTATTATGACTACCATAAGGTGTAGTTACATCATATCGAGTAAACTTATTAGTAGTGACTGTAGCGTGTATATTTCTAGGAACACTTGATATTAAACAAGTTACACCAGTTCCAACCCCGTAGTTTTGCACTGGTGGATTTGCTCCACCTGCAAAGTTCGTATAACTTTTACTTCCTGAATTTTGAAATGCACTACCCTGTCCATCAGAACTTAGTAATGTTGAAGAAGTATACATGTCACCTGATGCATTCGTAACGGTAGCAACATATGTAAATGTATTATTATTTGATTCTGTAAGATGTGCGATTCCAGATGAGTAAGATAATGTTGGTGATGCAGGTTCTGTAACACCAGTGTATGAAATTACAGGGGCACCCACAGTGCTTGGATCTTCATACCAATACACTGAGTTTGTTGTAGCTGATCCGTGTGTAATTTTTGCTAAGTTATATCCATCTGGTGATGCTGCATTTAATAATCTTACATCATATATTTGATAGAACTCTGCATCTATGTCAGCATCTCTTGTTGATAAAGAAGCATCTTTGTTATCACTTATAACAAGGGCTCCATTTGTTCCATTGTTAACATTGGTATCCATCGTGATAGTTCCGACACCGACTGCATTAACAAATCCAATAACTGTACCATTGTCACCAGGTCCGACATCATTTATAGTTCCCGTGGATACTGAGCTATCTGTATTTCTTGCGTATTGTTGACCTGCTACTGGTGCTGCACCACCTGTATTATTTGTTGGTGTAAATCCTGCACATAGTCTACGAGTGCCTCCATTGGTCTGTATACTTAAATTTAATCCATTAAAGGTAGTAGGTGCAGGAGGCACTAACTTACCTAATATAAAATTAAGTTCGTTGATTGAATCTTTTGTATGGTCTGTATTGCTTATCGTAAATGCTCCTGACTTAAATCCACCTGCAGGAGTTCCAATGACTTGATTACCGTGATATGTTGTGGCAGTTACAATACCATTATATACGATTGACCCACCCCCGAAGTTCTCTATCCAAGGAGTAAGTAATGCAACAGTTGTTCCTATGCCGACACCTTGAGTGTCTCTCTCTGCGAACAAATGTCCATCATAAAAATTGATTGCTAGTTCTCCGATCTGCATATCGTCTAAACCAGGACG
>CENY01354514.1_pt1 | contig 14451 bp, 11 predicted proteins | sample 356181 | NCBI WGS metagenome assembly CENY01 (sample SAMEA2619840, study PRJEB7988) | marine metagenome | isolation source: saline water (ENVO:00002010), including
GGACTGCAGGACCGCGCGGACGGCAGGATCATCATCGACTGGGCGGCCCGCAGGCTGGAAGGTTCCAACGGCGTGCTCGGCCTGTATGGATGCTCCTACCCGGGGCAGCTTGCACTGGCCAATGCAGCCGCGATAGGCCCCGATTCACCCGTGCGGGCGGTGGCCGCTCTCTGTGCGGCGGGCGACTACAGTCACGAGATCGAACTGGCCAGCGGCGTGGCCACCCCCGGTGTGGCAGTGCTACCCAACATCGCGCAGGCCGTGGGCGGCAATCCGACAACGGTTGCCTACTTCACGGCTCTGCGCGACGAAATTCTGGACGGCGGAGACGCTGCCTATCACCGGCAATACTGGCAGGACCGTCTGCTCACGGACGAATCCGCCGCCAGCGTGGTGGCCAACGGCATTCCGGTGCTGCTGTGGGCAGGCTGGCGCGACGTGGTAGAGAAAGCGGAGCTGGAAATGTACGCCAACTTCCAGAATGTTCAGGCCGGTCGGCCGGTGCGCGGGCCCATGCAACCCTCCCAACAGCCAAGCAGCCGCTACCAGATCATCCTGGGCGACTGGGCACACGGAGAGGGCCTGGACAACGGCATCGTGCTGCAGTGGTTCGAAACCTGGTTGGAACGCCGGGACACGGGTATGCAGAGCACGCCTGCTCCCATGCACCTGTTTGAGAAGGGCTCCGAACGCTGGGTCAACGCGGCACGCTACCCCATGGTGGGGGATTACACTTCCTATCATCTCGGCCCCTCGTCGACGCTCACGCCGGATCCGCCATCAGCGCCACCGACTCAGCCCATTGCCTGGGCGCCGCCGTCCAGCGGTGCTGTATTGACCTACACCACCGCACCCCTGGCAAATGGTGCCACTCTGGCCGGTCCCATGAACGTCTCGGTAACGGCCAGTTCATCCAACAGTAATCTTCTCCTGGTGGGCACGCTGTACGACGTCGCACCCGATGGGACTGCCACAGAGATTACCAATGGCGCGGTGCTGGGTAGTCAGCGCGCGCTGGATGAGGAGAAAACCTGGTATAGCGCCAACGGCAAGCCCATCTATCCCTACCTGCGGCAACAAGAAGACGACTACCTGGTACCCGGACACTCCTACGCCCTGGAGATCGGCCTGTTCCCCAGGCTCTGGTCCCTCGAGCCGGGCCATTCCATTCGCCTCACCCTTACCACGCAGATGCCTGGCGCGTTCTGCAGCGCAGCCTATTTCGGCTCAGAGCCGTGCCACCTGACGGCGCCGCAAAAACGCACGCTGCCGGAAGGACGTTATCAGGTGAGCCAGGGCGCGCTGCACCTACCCATGCTGCCACACGGTTGTTTCGCCACAGCCACAAGCGGACCAACGCCCTCCAGCAACGGCGTTGTGATGCCTCTGGATTGGGGATTCGGATATCCGGCAACGGCAGCTGCGTCGGCTGGCGGCGGTCACGTGGCAAACGCTACACTGTGCCCGAACGACGGCGTGAATGTGGATCAGCATCAGGTCGATTGGCGGCAATGATCAGAGTCACATTCGCACAAACTCCGCGGGTGCGCATCTTAACCGCCTATCTCATGAGTGCTCATCAATTTCATTTTGCAGGATTGTGCGCCGCTGTTCGATAAACCTTTTTATTGACGCCCTGCCCTCTTCGCAAAACGTTGTCTCATCGCCAGCAATCTCTTCAGGATTATATTCGTCTGAACAATCAGCACCCCCCGTACTAAAAGGACGAGTGACTGCTGCGTCGGTGGAAATAATTAGGTCGTGAATTCTTTCTTTCCTCTCTTCCAGCATTGGTCCAACGAGAGACCAGTCAAAGAATTCATCCAGTATCTTCTGAATTTCTTCATACAAAGTAGCTCTATTGCCTGCGTCGGCAAACACGATATCCCAAAGCACTGGCGGATAGTTCAGGTAGAAAGGCTCACCAGCCCAATGCGGGTGATCGCCGGAAGGAAACGCCCGCATCTCGATCGCATCCGTAAAGGCTTCAGGATTCAAAAAGCCATTGCATTCCGGCAAATCGGGATTAGCTGAACATTTGGGCCCCGGCACATCAATATGGGTGTAATCAAAATCAGTTGGTACGTAAATCCACCTCTCTGACGGCTCGTTGTAGTAAAGATAATAGTTGTTGGCGACACGCACATAATGGTCCACCGCGCCCACAACTATCTCAGCTGCTTGTGCTTTGATGAAACCTGGAACGTCAAACCTTTCGTTAAGTTGCGTTGCGGAGGGCCCACTTTGAACGAACTCCGAGAAATCTATGAGTTTTTCTCTTCCCTCCGCCACTTTCTTCTTCTTGCTTTTCAGGTCGTATGTGGGCTTGTACGGCACAAACTGGGATACATTGCCCGCAACCCCATCTGCGTTGATATCAGAGTTAACAAAATCCGGGTCTTGATATCTTTCCGAACCCAACCACTCTTCAGCACTTTCAGGGTCTGATTTCTCTACGCCTATTTCGCAAAAATTCTCATTGAAATAGAGGTCGCTATCCTCATAGGGGTCACAAGCGGTATCTACCGCCTCCGGGCCGGCCAGATTACCTGGGGCTCCCACTTTAAATATGAAATCGTTTTCATCGAAGTAGCGCTTCAAAAATGGCTTATCGATCTGCTCGACCATAACGAATACACCCATATTGTATGAATGGGGTAACGGTCGATCGAAAAGTGTTTGTCCAGGCATCCCAGTTATCACCAATTCAATCTGGGCATGAGCTGCTCTGGCAGCGGGAACACCGATTTGGTTGAGCAACTGGTGGCTCAATACTTCCCGTTGATAGCTGGGGTCAGAACGATTGAAGCGAAACCTGATCTTCTCCACACCCATGAATACCCGATCATCTGCTTCAGGATATTCCGGTATGTCCTGACCAACTATCCCTAGACAAGGTGCGCCATCGACCGAAGCGGGATTGCCATTCATATCTATGCATGAATATACGCCTTCATCTTCATCGAATTTTTCATCAAACTTAATTGCAAAACTAAATCGACGTGGGCGAATTGGCGAACTATCGTAATCGACCGGATACTGGCGACTCGTGTTGCCTTGCATTTTGAAACCAACTTTTTCAACAGCCTCAATGGTCGCTCCATATTCATCGAGGTACTCGAAATCGGCCTGCCGATAAATCTCACTATGCGTCCAAGACGTCCAAGCAAATGCGGGGCCGCTCGCGTCGTTGATCAAATATTTCGACCTTATTGTGTCTAACTCCAGAGCCCGCCACTCTTCAACCGTCATCGTCAAACGGAACCTATGGAGATGATCGAGGGAGAATAAGGCCGTGCTCTCATCATCTTCGCAAACGACACTGACATCGTTCACATCTGAATCATTGACCACACCGCTTTCGTTACTTATCTCGCAATCTTGTCTGGCCGGTTCTCTTGCGATTTCGACTTCATACTCCGCTCCTGCATCGAACTCTTCAGGAAACGAAAATTCGCCATTTTCGGAGACCACTAAACTCTGATCTCCAAGAGTCAATTCCAATGATCGAATGGAATGCAGGCCACTAACTGTGCCGCCGACCGAAAAGGTGGGATCCGGAGGAGGAGGAGGAGGAGGAGGCGTGGACGAACTATCTCCTCCGCCACACCCAACTAGAAATCCAAGGCAATAGATCGCCGGGGCCACCCTTCCTCGTAACTGCAACCTTCGCACAAAGCTTCTCCCAAAGACTTTCAATCGCTATAACCGTCAACGAGTAACCAGTCGGCCCGGCGACCCGTTCGCCAAAAGCATAACGCGTTTCCCTCAAATACCCGAACCGCATACGCTAGCCACACACAAAATCACAACGGCGCGTTGAATTTATTCTGGTATGCGCAGCGCCCACGGGTAAAGGCATCTTTGGTGGAGCCAGACGGGATCGAACCGTCGACCTCTACCGTGCCACGGTAGCGCTCTCCCAGCTGAGCTATGGCCCCACAGGTCCCCGACGCAGTGCAGGTCGGAAAAGACGCGGGATGTTAAGAATCACGCCCGCGATAGTCAATGAGCAATTGGTAGACTCCAGGCCAGTCGGGGCTGCCCGAACAGATCAGCCCCCCTCTTCCTCCTGATCTGCTTTCCTGGATTGCAGATACTCTCGATACTGCTTGTCCAGCTGCTTCGTCTGCTTCTTGGACACCCCCAGCACCTGCAACGCGTCTCTCAGCCGCATGCGGCTGAGATCCGGGCCGAGAAACGCCATGGAATCGAACAGCGGCAAAGCCACGGATCGGCCTGATATAGCCATAAACAGGGGCCCCAGAACGTCACGGATCTTCAGTCCCAGATGCTCGGCCAGGCCCCTGCAGATGGCTTGTAGACGGGGGCCTTCCCAATGGCGCAAAGCTTCGAATTCCTGCAGCGCGTGATGAAGAATCCTCACCACCTGGTCAACCTGCAGCGACTTGTGTGCAAAGTCATCTGCCTGCAGGGGACGACGATCGCCCAGCAGGTAGTCCACCTGCGCCACCAGATCTGACAGCCGCTCCGTACGCGCCTGCAGCAAGGGCACCAGTTCCTGCAGCGTTTCCCGGTTCAGGGCCCACTCGCCCACCCGGCTCATGAACTCATCCGCCGACAGCGCCCGCAGGTACTGGCCGTTCAACCAGGACAGCTTTTCCAGATCAAAGACCGGGCCACCCAGGCGAATGGAGGCAGGCTCGAAGTTCTTCGCCATGTCGTTGATAGAGAAAATCTCGCTCTCGTCTGGCATGGACCATCCCATCATGCCCAGATAGTTGATGAACGCTTCTGGCAGCATTCCGATGCGGCGATAGTAGTTCACGCTGGTGGGATTCTTGCGCTTGGAGAGCTTGCTCTGATCTGGGTTGCGCAGAAGCGGCAGGTGGCACATCACAGGCCGTTGCCAACCGAAGTACTCGTAGAGCAACACGTGCTTGGGCACCGAGTTGATCCATTCCTCGCCACGCAGCACGTGGGTGATACCCATAAGGTGGTCGTCTACTACAACCGCCAGGTGATAGGTGGGCATGCCGTCGTGCTTGATAAGCACCTGCATATCCACCTGAGACCAGGGGATCTCGATACCGCCACGCAGTTCGTCCTCGAACGTGCAGGTGCCTTCATCAGGCACCTTCATGCGTATCACGTGCTCGGTGCCGCGCCCAAGCTCGGCGTGTACCTCTTCAGGCGTCAGCTGCAGACAGCGACCATCGTAGCGCGAGGTCTCGCCCGCCGCTCGTTGAGCTGCCCGCATCTCGTCCAACCGCTCGCTGGTGCAGAAGCAGTAAAAAGCGTCTCCCTGCTCAACCAGCTCGCGTGCGTGCTCCCGATAGATGTGCTTGCGCGCGCTCTGCCGGTACGGGCCGTGCGGGCCACCAACGTCAGGGCCTTCGTCCCAGTCGAGCCCCAGCCAGCGCAGCGAGTCGATAATCAGCTGCTCGGATTCTGGCGTGCTGCGCGCCGTATCGGTGTCCTCGATGCGCAGCAGGAACTCTCCTCCCTGACTCTTGGCAAATACCCAATTGAACAGCGCGGTATACGCGGTCCCCACATGGGGATCTCCCGTTGGGGAAGGCGCAATGCGGGTGCGGATTGACATGGCGCGCGAGTATAGCCGCGCCGGGTCGCAAACCCCAGGGGGCTCTCACCTTACGATGTCGTCGTCGGGAGCGCCTTCCCCGACCTGATACACGTGATGCAGGTCTACCGATGACGCCAGAGCACGAGAAAAGCTCTTGATCAGGTCGGCCAGGTTGTTGCGCTTATAAGGGCTCGCCCAGGGCTTGCCCGAGCGGCAGTCACCAGCGCTGAGCTCGATTCAGGCGAGCGCCATCGAGCGTTCTCTAAGGCCGCCAGAAGCTGCTCGCGCCTGAACTCCAATCCAAGATGCTATCCACCCGAATTGATGCGTTCGTGATGCCACTCATTGACGGCAAGCGCGGCCTCAAGGAAATGGCCAAGCACATAGAAGAACAGCAATTGTGACGCACTTTGAAGTCCGGCGGGCAATCTGCAGCTTCCTGATCAAAATACTGGATGAGGCGAATACGGGGCGGCGCTAATAGGCCCTGCTCAATCAGCTGACGCGAACCTCCGGGGTGCTCACGCCGTCTTCGGTCGGCGCGGAAATGATCTCCCAGGCGTCCTCGCAACGCAGCAGTGCCTGGCCCAGCTTGTTGTTGATTGCGTGGCCCGACTTGTGGCCCACGAAGAATCCCAACACTGGGCGACCCAGCAGGTACAGATCTCCGATAGCGTCGAGAATCTTGTGAGTCACGAATTCGTTTTCGTAGCGCAGTCCTTCCGGATTGAGGATCTCATCGCCGTCGATGCCCACCGCGTTGTGCAAGCTCGATCCCAGACACCGATTGATGGCGTGGGCCTGGTCCAATTCTGCAACCAGACCAAAGGACCGCGCCCAACTGACGTGATCGACATAGGACGTCTGAGCAAAGTTCACGATGGCGCGTTTGGGGTAGCGGTTGTAAACGGGGTGGTCCGCTTCGAACGTATACGCCGCTCCAAACCCCTCAAAGGGATCAAGCCGGGCCCAGCCGTCGCCCTGGGTCACTCTGATAGAGCGCTTGATGCGAATGAACTCTCGTTCGGCGCTTTGCTCAACCAGGCCGGCCGATCGGATCAGATCTACGAACGGCGCCGAACTGCCATCCATGATGGGTATTTCTTCAGCATCGATTTCCACACGCAGATTGTCGACGCCCATCCCCCACAGCGCCGACATCAAGTGCTCCACCGTAGCCACTCGCACGCCGGCCTCGGCAATGCTGGTAGACAAGGTGGTGTCGCACACGTTTTGTGCCTTCGCCCGCACGGCCGCGTTACCACGGTCCGTGCGGACGAAGACAATGCCCGCATTCTCCCCGGCAGGGCGTAATGTCATACGGACTCTTTTTGCGCTGTGCACCCCTGTGCCGATGGCATGGACGTAACGCTGGATGGTTCGCTGTCGCAATATCTGGGGTATGCCGATCAAACGCGGCGGTACTATACCGCAGCAGTTAGCCAATATGAACATAAAATGGAGGTTTCAGGACCCAATATTTTTCCCAATTTCAGTGGCTTATCTCAACTTTCTGATCCAGGCTACAGAACGCCTTCAGTCTCTATCAATAATGTTGCCTTCCCGGCCCGTTCCTTACATGACCGGAAGATTCAGCCACCCGGATAGATCGCGTCCAACCAGCTGTTCCAATTTCAACAGATCGTCCCGGTAAAAGTCAGTCACTTCCTGGCGTTGCTCCTGCGTAAGCGACGGTGCTTTTTGCAGGTTCTCTTCGTACCGCTTGCGGGCCAACGTGAACAGAGATTTCGGCAGCACCGTTTTGGCAATTGATCGCGCGCGACCCGCCGTGCTTCGTCTGAGCCACACGAGCGAGCTGTGCAACGCCTGGTTTTTGGGAATGCCACCCTTGTTATAGATCTGGGTGGTGTCGGGTATGAAGGCTGAATCCACACCGAGAAACTCGAATATCTCAGCGACGACGGTCTCGGGTTGAGCCGTCAAGTTATCAAACAGGACGACCTTGATCTGAGAGGCGTCGAACAAATCGTAATAGCGCTTCAGATTCGCGTACGGAAGGCTTGACTCAATGGCCCACGCGCCGGATTTCGAGTCTTCTCGGAACATCTCGATGAATTCGCGCTCCTGCTCCCTGGCCCGGACGCTCATGACGTATTCGGAATAGATCCTGTCAACAGGGTTTCTGATACTCGCAATCAATTTGACGTCTGGCAGGAGTTGTCGAATCCGCTGGGCTGCATTCAAACTATGAATGTACTGAGGCGATGCTTCTCCAATGGCCGTTTCGTCCGTTACACCGTCGAACAGGTCTGCGTATTCCTCCAACGTGGTTATGCGGCCATGTCTGCCGACATGGCCCTTCTCATGAGAGAAAAAACGTGTCTCTTTCACGGGAGACATAAAGATCTGTGGATGCGCCGCACAGTACTCGTACAAGGACGAAGTTCCTGCTTTGATCTCTCCGACAATCAGAAAATTCGGTAAGGTCATAGCACTTTTTCGAAAACTCAATCACTCACAACGCGGCAGCTACCAAGTCTAAAGGTAGAATTCCCCAGGCGCACTGGCTTGCCTACGATTACGCGAAGTCCATCACGGCTTCGCCCGAGAAGCCGCAAAGCCGACCAATTGCCGCCCTCCCTTCGGCGCTGTTTGCCTCCTAGATCGTCTACTTTTTCCATTGTATCGGGGACGCTAAACTACCGCCGGATATCGCCACGACTTTGACATTGGGGTTTAGCGATCCGTATCCTCTTCGAGCAGATCACCAATCCTCATCGGCATAAAACAGCTCAGACACCTCGGCGACACCATCTCTAATGGTCCTGATCTCCGCAGCATTCAAACTTGATTTCCAATTGAAGATATTCGCTACGCTGTCGCGCTTGATGACGTGCACTGTACCTTCCGGCGCATTCGCAGGATTGTTGCCATGACTGGATTCGATAACCTGCTCTCGAACGTAGTCGGAGAATTCGATATCTAGCCTCTCAAAAATTTCCCTAAACCCGGCGACAGGCTCTCGAGATAGATCTTCGTGGCGAACGAATTGCCAATCGGGGTTGTTTCGACGATATTTGTGTATGACGTGGTGGATCAGTTTCCACATCAATGCGGCCTGCTCAACGACGTCGCGTTCCTTGGATGCAAAATCGTTGATGGCGGTTTCAAACGGGTGCAAATGATCTTCCATTAATGAACGCTGTTTGACCAGGTCCGGGAAGGGGAAACGCCAATCAAGGCGCTTCAAGCTGCTGGCGAACGCCGCAGGATGCCGGATCATCGTAACAACCTGCATCCCAAAAGACGAAGCGAGCCATTCCGCCGAGAAGAGTGCAATAGGGTCCTTGATTAGAGGTCTTGCACCTCGATAGCGGATTTTAGATAGCGACGCGTATTCATTGCGAACTCGCCTGATCTGACGCCAAGACCGCGCCAACCGCAAAGCTGGCCAAAGGTTGTAGCGCAATTCCATCGTCCGACTCAGAGCTTCGTAGAACTGCTCGCCATTCTCCGTAGAGACATACATATACCAGCAGGGGAACCGGGCCGCGCTGACTCCCGCGCTAGGAGGATAGTCTACGTTGAATGGCTCGTGAATGTAGTAAACAGACGGTAACGAAGAAAGAATGCTACCGACCCAAGTGGTACCAGACCGGTGAGAGCCTGTAATGAGGATAGGTCTATGCGACATTTACCGTACCAAACTCACAACACAGCGGGAAACTGCATTAAGATAGGATCCCGTGGACCATTCATCTCCTCTATTGATGTTATCACGGCGAAAAGTTGCAAAGCTGACGACAGCGCACAAAACACAGCTCACAAATTTTTTAACCTAGTATGAGCACCTTGGGTGGCCGAAAACTCTGTGTCGCACCCATGATGGCGTGGACCGACCGCCATTGCCGTTACCTGCTGAGGCTGGCCAGCCCCAACGCGTTCCTTTTCACCGAGATGATTGCCGCATCGGCGGTGCTGCATGCCAAACCCGACCGCCTGCTGTCGTATCACCCCGCCGAACACCCATTAGCGCTGCAACTCGGTGGCAGTGACCCAGAGCAGCTTGCGGCGGCCGCGCGACTGGCCACGCAGCACGGCTTCGACGAAATTAATCTCAACGTGGGGTGCCCGTCGCCGCGCGTCAAAAAAGCGCGCTTCGGTGCGTGCCTCATGCTTGAACCCGAATTGGTAGCGCGCGCCGTGGAGGCCATGCGCCAAGCCACGCACCTGCCGGTAAGCGTCAAGTGTCGCCTCGGCGTGGATGACGCCGACACCGACGAACTGCTGCACGCCTTTGCGGCTCGCCTCATAGACGCTGGATGTGATGCGCTCTACCTGCACGCGCGAAAAGCGCTACTGAATGGATTAACGCCTGCCCAGAATCGGGATATTCCACCCCTCCAGCCGCAACGGGTCTATGCGCTGAAGGCGGCGTTCCCGACACTGCCCGTGATCTTCAACGGCGGCATACGCGACGCTCAGAGCGCCGGGGAACACCTGCAACACACCGACGGCATCATGGTGGGGCGCGCCGCCTATCAATCGCCCCAATTCGTAGCCGAGCTGGACGCGCTGCTGTTCGGCACGATGCCGGTGGCGGAGATTGAGGTCGCTCGGCAGTACCTGCGCTACATGCGCGAAGAGCTCGAAGGGGGGGCGCGATTGCACGACATGACGCGCCACATGCTCGGCCTGTTCAAGGGCGGCCGGGGGGCGCGCCGATACCGTCAGCTGCTGAGCGACGCGCAACGCACCCGTAAGAACGACATCACGCTGGTGCACGACGCCCTTGCGGTTGTCCTGCCGCAAGCTGCCTAAGGAAAACCAATGCTGTCTCAACTGCTGGCCCGCCTCAGGGAGCCTATCGCCACTAACGACGAAGAAACCAAGGAACTGCTGCCGTTAGCGGCCGCCGTATTGTACCTGGAGGTTGCCTGGGCGGATCATGACATCGCGGACGCCGAAATAGACAAAATACGCAGCCGGCTCGCACACCAATTCAAGCTGCCGGCGGATCAGATCGAAGAAATCATCGACGAGTCACGCACCCAGCACGACGCCAGCGTGGGGATTTATCGCTTCACCCGCACCCTCAACGACGGCTGGGACGAGCCAACCAAGTTCGAGCTGCTGGTGAGTCTTTGGGAGCTAGCCCTGATTGACGACGATCTGGACGCATTCGAAGAACACACTATTCGGAAGATCGCCGAACTGCTCTATCTCAGTCACGACCGCTTCATCGAAGCGAAGATCAAAGCGAGGCGCGCTTAGGCCCCTCGATACTGAGTGCTTCGGCTTCCAGGGTGGCCACCAGATCCTGAAACGCTTCGCGATTGGTCTCGTTCATGCACATCAGCGTCCGGTGGGCGTCGATGACGCGCTGGCGCATTGCTTCCGGGTCGGCTTCCACCGGCGGCAGCTCGGCAAGCTGCGCGGATTGATTCAGTTGCGAATCCACGATGTGGAAAACATCCTCGAAATCCATGGACTCCAGGATGCGTGTCACGTCCGGATTGGTTGACACCAGAGTTGGCCGGTAACCCACCAGCTTGTCGGCCTGAATCGACAACTTGGCCAGGAGTCCCAGAGAGGTGCTGTCGATGCTCTCGGTGGGTGACAAATCCACGAGCACCGATTTGAACATCGGGTCTCCAAACATCTTCTCGAGATAGTCCTCAACGGCGGTATACAGAGTCAGGCGCACATCGCCCTCGAACAGCATCACGTAGACGCCATCGTGGGAACCCACCAAAATCCTCCCCGGCATGGCTAACTCTCCAGTCTCAAGATGAGACAGGTCATATCATCAGGCACATCGACCTCGGCGTCGAGTCCAAGCGCATTCCACACGCCATCAATACTGCCCGCAGCACGGGCCGCCTCCAGCAGACGCGTCTCCTTCTGTGCCAGGCTCTCGTCCGGGTAAGCCTCGAGCACACCATCCGAGAAAATCACCAGTGACTCGCCGAAACCAAGGTCGAGCACCTCGGGCTCGTAATCCACCGCGTCGAACAGACCCAGCGGTTTGCCTTTCTGCTCCACGAACTGGGCGCCCGACCCGCGCACGCGGATCACGGGTGGAAAATGCCCCGCATTCACCACCGCGGCACGGTCTGCCTGCACGTCCACCACAGCCAGGATCATCGCCACATGCTTGTCGATATTCTGTTCAAGCAGTTCACGATTGATCCATTCCAGGATCTCACCCGGCCGGCTGAGCATGGTGGGACGATACTCGCGACGTAACCGACGCGAGAAATTCTTCAGCAGTACCGTGACGAATGCCGACGAAGCACCGTGTCCCGACACATCTGCCACGTAGACGACAAAATGCCGGTCGGTGATACGGAAATAGTCGACGAAATCACCACTGAGCATGAGCGAGGGAACGATGCGGTGCTGGATGCGATAGCGGTCAATGGCCATGGGATTCGGCGGCAGCATCCCCATCTGGATGTAGCGACCGGCACGCTGATCACGCTGCAGATCGGCGACGTACTGGCTCAAACGGCGCTCCGCCTGGGTGGCCGCCGACGCGTAACGCTCGAAGGTGTCGTTAACCCGCTGCCGCACCAGTTCGTCGGTCATGGGCAGGGTCCACACGTCAGCCAGACCCGATCGTAATGCCTGGGTCAGTAGCTGAGCATCGGGTGCTTCCGGCCGTGCCAGCACGATGGGAATACGGCGGTGGGCACCCGCCAGCTGCTCCGCCCAATCGTAGCTGCAACACACCACCATCTGCGGTTCGGCATGGGCGCAGATGCTTTGCGCCAGCTTCAGATCTGCCGCGGAGATAGCTTCGAATCCCAGGTGCTCGAGCTGCTCACAAAGCGAGGCCGCGGCCTTCTCATTCGCGTCTGCGACGACGAGGCTCATCTAGCAACACTACTGCTACATCGATGGGACGCGGACCCTACTCCTATCACTGAGCGAATGCAACGCGAAGCCACGCAAATAACAAGTTACTCACAGGTCGAGCAGCCAGACACGAAAAACGCCCAGGCTAGATACATTCGGAATCCGAGCCCTAGCTAAGGTGCGCCCTGCACGTCGGCAGGCATTCGCAGCGGCCCCAAAGCGCCGTTGGCTGTAGCGGCAAGTCTCACGAAATGTCTTCTTGTTGCGGATTGCCGACCATGAGCGCATAGCCCACAAAGCAGCCCAGGCCGAAGAATTTCTGCATCAGCGGCCCGAGCTCTCCGCCCAAATCCACGATCTCGTCGAAAACTGCTGCGATGCTGGCGCCACGCATCATGCCAGCCAGGAATGTGTATTCCGGCGCCGTGAGTCGGTGCATCTGCAATCGATAATCCTGGCGCAGGATCAGCATATCCGCGCCTCGTTGAGATAGCGCCAGCTCGCCGATGTCCTGGTCTGAGCGGCAGGCGTCGACGATCTCGTCCAATGGGTGCGCAGAGCGAATAAGCGCAATACTGGAGCCGGTGCGTAGCGACAGATTTGCCAGCGCGTCGGGATCGAGAGTGGCGATTTCTGAGATGTCGAGCACGGCTTCGTCGGGGGCGTAGAAGCCTTCCTGCCAAGCCCACTCCAGGCATGCCACATCTGCCAGATAGTCGACCTCTGCCGCCGGCGGATAGCTACCGATGAACTCGGGAAAGCTCGATCCATAGAGATTCAGATTAAGTTCGGTGGGCGGGTGCTCTACCACATAGTGATCCACCGCCGCCCGCATGAACTCTTCTCCAACCAAACTCTCGACCATGGGAAAGGCGCCAACCACGGCCTTTGCGCAACCCACCAGAACGTTGTTGCGGTATACGTCGAGCCGGTTCTCCAAGGCCACCCCGCCTTCAGCCATGACACCCCTCAGCGCGTCCACCTCGGCCTCAGCAATTTCAGCGCCCCGGATCGCCTGGCTGAAGCGAGTTTGTAGCTCAGTCAGCCGCACCCGCAGATACCCCACCAACGAGACTGCGCTCGACTATTTCCTGGGCCTTGTCCGACTCGGCCACCAGAACGCCTAGATCAGGAATGTCCGAATCCCATTCGACCAGCGAAGGCACCTCACCAAAGCGCTCGCACGCAAACTCGTACAGCGCCCACACCTCAGGTCCAACGTGGCGATTGTGCGTATCGATCAGCAGCGTTGCATCATCGAACGAGCGCTCGGTGTGACCGGCTAGGTGAATCTCGCCCACCAAGTCCGGTCGTATGCGCGCCACATATTCGAATGGATCAAATGAATGGTTGTAGGACTGCACGAACACGTTATTGACGTCTAGCAGAATCCCGCAGCCAGAGGCGCACGCCACCTCGTTCATGAATTCCGACTCCACCATCTCGTCGATCGCGTAAGAGACGTAGGTGGATGGATTCTCTACCAGAATTTGGCGCTGCAGCACGTTCTGCACACGATCCAAATTCGCGATCAGTCGCTCCAGCGTCTCCCCCGTGTAGGGGAGAGGCAACAGATCGGGAAAGTGAGCATTACCGGATGCGCTCCAAGACACGTGGTCGGAAACGAGAAACGGATCGAACAGGTCGACCAGTTCCTTCAGCTGGCCAAGATGAGCAGCGTCCACTGCCTCGGTGGATCCCAGAGAAAGTCCAACAGCGTGGAGACTCAAAGGATAGTGTTCGCGCGCCTGGTGCAGGTGTCGACGCGGCAGGCCACCGCCAAAATAGTTCTCTGGGTGAACCTCCAACCAACCTACGCCTGGCCGCTGCTCAACCACGTCCTCGTAGTGGGCGGCCCGCAGGCCAATGCCCGCAGACCGCAACGGCCTGCCAGCGATTGGCCGTGAACGGGAATCAGATCCCATTGTTGGAAGTCAGCGAACCAATGCTAGGCATGTTCGCAACCATGCTCCCCATTGCAGGCATTGGCTTCGCCTTCCTTACCCACCAGCGATCCGCCTACCAGCTTTTCGCACAGACCGGCGGGAACCAGCACCCACTCGCCGGGATCACCGTCTACC
>CENY01030203.1_pt1 | contig 14406 bp, 10 predicted proteins | sample 356181 | NCBI WGS metagenome assembly CENY01 (sample SAMEA2619840, study PRJEB7988) | marine metagenome | isolation source: saline water (ENVO:00002010), including
TCGCCGATTACAAGATCTGGCGTACGGCTATTAGCTATTAAAAATTGTGTTACTTCAGGTATCGGCTCTCGTTCTCGTTGGAATAAGACAGGCGCAATGATTAATCCTTCGCCAAAAATATCTCTTGCCGAAGCATTTCGAGATCCTGGTGATTGACCTCCGATATCACTCTTATGCCCCATGGATGAACAAAAGGCTACGACTTCGTCTTCATAGACTACCGGAGATACAACGACCATGTCGTTCGGATGCGGAGAACCAGAATAATACGGATGGCTGGCTAAAAAGCAGTCCCCATCACGCATTTCGTCGATCGAATAGAACTCTAAGACCCCTCTGACACAATCTGGGTAGGCTCCACGATGCTGTAGTAGAGCAGCATGTTGTCCAACGGTTGCGCCTTTTTTATCGGTAATTCCAGCAGAAAAATCATGAGATTCTCGGATAATTGTAGAAAACCCAGTGCGCATTACTGCAGCCTGCATCTCTCGCATTATTCCATCAATGCGAGCTCGTATAACTTCCTCAGTAATGACATCAGTGGTCATATTACCTCTGGCTTTGGCGATAACGCCTGCGTAGCTTGTTCCTCACTAAGACCGTATGTAGCCACTGCACTTTGTGGGGATATATATCCATTGCGTAAATCATTGATTACTCTGAGCCTGTCTCTGTTTAGAGGATCACCAGCGCCTCCGGCACTTCCAGTTTCTACACGGACGACATCCCCTTCTTCGAGCATAATGTTAGAGATAATTCCAACGTATTTTTGTTCGTCCGTAGATCCTGGGTTTATTGTCACTGAACCAGCAATACCATCCAACCCGCCTCCTACACCCTGCGCTGGGGATAGGTTTCTAGGGCTACCCCCGGCGTATCTACTTGGCTGCTGTATCACATATTCGCGACGTAAGGCCAAACCGCCACGGTATTCACCTGCCCCTCCAGAGTCCGAGACAAGACTAAAATTACGAAGCTCGACATCAAATTCAGATTCCAGGATTTCTACACTGGTCAGCTTGCTCCCTCCTCCCCAGGAATGTCCAGTACCGGTCCATCCATCGCCTCCGTCATAGGCTCCGTTGCCCGACATCATAAGCTCATATTGAACATAGCGGCGTCCTCCTCCTACTGTGCCCATGACAACCATCCCGCTACTTGCGTTGTGCGCGACTAGTGGTTTCCCTGCGGCTTTGCTAATAGCTTCAAAAATAATGTCTTCTACTGTCGAGAGCGTCATTGAATAGAAGCCTACAGGTGTAGGGAATGTAGGGTTCAGTACTGTGCCTTCATTAAAAACACAATCCACAGCGCGAGCTAATCCAAAGTTATTGGGTATGCCCGGGTCAATCATTGCTATGGCAGCGTAATATGCCATACCCTTCGTAAATGGTGGGCGTGCATTAATAGGCCCTAAGCTTTGAGGATCAGTTTGTGAAAAATCCAATGTAAGCCTGTCGCCATTTACTATTGCTGAGACATGTAAACGGAGCTTTTTATTAGGATCAACAATATCGTCAGTGTACCCGAAAGCTTCGTAGACCCCGTCTTTCCATTCTGCAATAACTTGTCTTACGCGTGCTTCGGTCCGAAGCCCTATTTGTTCAAATGCATCCGTCACTGAATCCTGTCCATACTCATCCATTAGCTTTTTAAGCCTGTAGGCACCAATGCTCCATAAGGCTCCTGCCTGGGCTCCCAAATCACCTATAACGAGCTCAGGTGTACGGCTATTTGATCTCAGTAGCTGATGGGTCTCTTTATGCGGAATCCTCTCGGAAAGGAATTTTACTGGCATTATCTGAAGTCCTTCACCGAACACATCGCGTGCTAAGGTATTTCTTGAGCCTGGTGACTGGCCTCCAATGTCGCTTTTATGCCCCATAGAGGCGCAAAATGCTACCACTTTACCTTGATGGAACACGGGGAGAACTACAACCATGTCATTAGGGTGAGGACATCCTGAGTAATATGGGTGATTGATGAGGAAACAGTCACCATCACTCATTTGGTCATATGTGTAAAATTGGAGTACCCCTTTTACACATTCAGGGTAAGCACCTAAATGAGGAGGTAAAGGGGAAAATTGCCCTACAACATTCCCCTCTCTATCTGTTATACCAGCAGAAAAATCATGTGATTCACGTATGATTGTAGAGAAACCAGTACGCAAAACTGCAGCCTGCATCTCACGGACTATACCGTCTAATCGTGCCCTAATTACTTCTTGACTGATTACGTCGGTGGTAGCCATATATCTCCTATTCGACCTTTAAAGCTTCGTCAATATCTTTCTGAGAAAAATTATAAATTTGTAACGCAGTAGATGGTGTTATATAGCCATTCCTGAGATCTGAAGCAATTAAGCTAGGGTCTCGAGAGGCAGGTGCCCCAGCTCCTCCGGAACTACCTGTGTCTATACGGATAATGTCATTTTGTTCTAATTCCAAATTTGAAATTAACCCGCGATACTGCTTCTCGTCGCTTTGTCCCGGATTAACAGTAATGACCCCTTTTGCTCCCGAGTAGCCTCCATTAACACCATGCGCAGGGTCATTTTGCCTCGCTGTCCCTCCGGAATATTTGCTTTGCTTAAGCACTCGATACTGCCTTGTTAGACCTAAGCCTCCACGATAACTACCTGCCCCACCTGAGTCTGGAATTAAAGCGAACCGTTCTAATTCCACATCGAATTCGGATTCTAAGATTTCCACACTAGTGAATTTTGCACCCCCTGCCCATGAATGCCCAGTTCCTGTGTATCCATCTCCGCCTACAAAGGCGCCGTTACCAGTGCGAAGTAACTCATATTGAACGTACCTTGCTCGACCTACACCTGAAGTGCCTAGTACAACCATTGAGGATGGTGCGTTATGTGCAACAGGTGGCTTTCCAGCTGCCTTACTGACAGCTTCAAATACAATATCTTCAATAGTCGCCATAGTAGTGGAGTAAAACCCGACAGGTGCAGGGAAGCTTGGACAGACGATAGAGCCTTCACGGAATTTACATTCAATTGCCTTAGCAAGCCCTCCATTATTAGGAACGCTTGGATCCATCATTGCGATTGCAGCGAAATAGGCCATGCCGCGAATGAACGGAGGTCTTACATTTATCGGACCTTCGCTCTGGTCATCAGATTTCGAGAAATCCAGAATGAGACTGTCCTTCTCTTTGATAGCAGCGACATGCAATTTGATTGTTTTTGTTGGATCCACGATGTCGTCAACCAATGCTTCTGCCTCAAACACACCATCCTTCCATTCCGAAATATGCCTTCGAACTCTAGCCTCAATACGAGTAATTATTTGTTCAATTGCTCCAGTCAGTACGCTAGCACCATATTCCTTAGCAAGGGCTTTTACGCGCAATGCCCCAATGCTTCTAAGTGCGCCTGCTTGTGCAGCTAGATCACCAATCACTAATTCAGGAGTACGGCTGTTTGATCGTAAAAAATGCTCCACTTCTTTGATAAATTGGCCGTCCCTTTGGAAAAGAACAGGCATAATCTGGAAGCCGTCACCAAAAACATCTCTCGCTATCGTATTTCTCGAGCCAGGCGACTGACCTCCAATATCGGCTTTGTGCCCCATACTTGCGCAAAACGCTATAACTTCCCCCTCTACAAATATAGGCAAAACAACGACCATATCGTTAGGGTGAGGGCATCCTGAGTAATATGGATGATTTGCGAGAAAACAGTCTCCTTCTTGCATTTCTTCAATGCTGTAAAAATCCAGTACTCCACGAATGCAATCTGGATAGGCTCCTAGGTGCGTGGGTAAAGGAGAAAATTGGCCAATTACTGCACCATTAATATCTGTTATGCCTGCAGAAAAGTCATGAGATTCTCGAATAATAGTAGAGAATCCCGTTCGTAGGACCGCAGCTTGCATTTCCCGAACAATGCCATCGAGCCTTGCTTGCACAACTGTCTGCGTAATTACATCGACATCCAGCATGATGGCCTTTCGTTAGAGCTAACCTAGCCCAAGTAATCGCCTACGTGAATCAGCATCTCCAAGTTCCGATGGTGAACCAGTGAAAATCGCTTTTCCTGCCTCTAAGACGTGTACCGTGTCGGCTGCTTGAATTCCGACGTCAACATTTTGCTCAATCAGTAAAACGCCAATACCTTTTTCATCGACAAGACCTCTAATCGTACCCATTATCTGGCTTACTATAGGACCTGCCAGTGCACCAGATGGTTCATCTAAAAGCAGCATTTTCGGATTGAGCATCAGAGTCATGCCTATTGCTAACATCTGCCGTTCCCCACCTGAAAGGGTGTCGGCATCAGATTTGCGTCGCCTATCAAGGATAGGGAACATAGTGTAAGCCTGTTGTAATCTCTCGGGAATTAATTCTTTTTCTAAGGCATACCCACCTAATCGAAGATTATCCTCAACAGTGAGGTCAGCAAAAACTTGGCCACCTTGGGCCAGATAACCAATTCCATCCTTAATATTGTCGAAAGGGGGATGATTGGTGATATCTTTTCCTTCAAATAGCACAGTGCCTCCGGTAACGCGCGCAATACCATAGACACCCTTAATCAGCGTGGATTTTCCCGCACCATTATGTCCGATGATAGTGGTAACTTTCCCGCTTTCAACCCCAAGCGAAACTCCATTAAGAATCTGTTTAGGTCCATAAGATACTAAAAGTTCTTTTGTTTCAAGTAGCGGCATTTGAGACAAATCCTAAAAATGCATTAGTTAATCGTTCATCTTTTTCTATATCTGACGGCTTACCTTCCACAACAACCTCACCACGCACGACCACAACATGGTCTGCAACATCCATCACTACTTTGAGATTATGTTCAACAAGGATAACAGCCTTTCCATGATCAACCGCGGCAGCGCGAATCATTTTAGTAAGGCCTTCTATCAAGTCCGGATGTATACCAGCCATTGGTTCGTCCAGAAGGAAAACTTCCGCACGAGAATTAAGCATTCTCGCAAATTCCAAAAGTTTTTGTTGACCGTATGACAAGGCCTGTGAAAGGCTCTCTGCTTTGGATTCAATGTTCAAATCTGCTAGATGAGACATTGCTTCGGCACGTCGTTCTTTTTCTTCTTTCGCAACCATTCGAGGTCGCAAAAGAGCGTTATATTCTGCTTCGCCTCTTTGATTTGGAGAAGAAACAATAACATTATCTAGCCCGTTCATGTAATACAGGACTTGTGCATCTTGAAAGGTGCGTGCAATACCAGTCTTAAAAGCTTTATACGGAGGCTTTCCAGCTATATCGATTCCGTTCATAAGAACACGCCCTGAGTCAGCCTTTAAGAAGCCAGAAATGATATTTAAAAGCGTAGATTTACCCGCGCCATTAGGTCCAATTAATCCAGTTACTTGTCCAAGTTCTGCTTTCATGCAAACGTCGTCTAACACGAGGTTGCCGCCAAAGCTTTTGTTTATATTTAGTACTTCTAATACTGCCATGGTTACTCCAGCTTATACCGCCCAATAAGACCTTGAGGCCGGTACATCATTGCTAAAAACAATAGCGCAGCAAACAGCATGGTGCGTACCCCACCTACCATCGTAGGCGGGATCCCTGGTATAAACCGCACTCCCTCGCTTATCAATATATAGCCTAATACTCCTAGAATAGAGCCCATCCATCGGCCTGAACCGCCAAGAACAACCATGACCAAAATGAAAGTACTGAACTCGACTAGAAATTGCGTATGTGCGGCAACTGTGACGTAAGAGCAAAATAAGCCTCCAGCTACACCCGCCATAAATGCTGTCGTTGCGAAAACTCGAAGTCTAACAAATCCAACATTTTTACCAATACTTTCAGCTACCGAAGGATTAGCTCTGATTGTTGTGAGCACGCGGCCATAAGGAGATTGGACCAATTGACGAATGATCACTATCAAAATGATTGCAACAGGGACACTGAATAATAAAAATTCCTGAGGCGAACCTACAACATGTCCAAAAAATGAAGGCCTAGGCACATCACGAATAGCAAGGGAACCATTGGTCATCCATTTCCAACTAAGTAGGACCTGAACCATCGTTAACTGGACAGTGACCGTTGCAAGTACAAAGAAATGGCCTCGAAGCCGCAGTATCGGAGAGACAATGATTGCAGCAATCGCGCCCATTATTCCAGCCACTAGTAAAGCTGGCCAATATGGCAAATTGAACATTTCCGCACCAGGCGGCGGGTTAGTAGATTGTGTAGTTAAAATAGCAAATGTATACGCTCCTACACCCATGAAGCCTGCATGCGATAGACTCATCAAGCCCGTATAACCGACGGACATATTCAGTGAAGTTGCTAAAATCGCAAATATGCTCAATTTAACTGCTAGATCTGCAAAGTAGTCCATATTTAGAGCAGTCTCCTCAATTCACGGTGTTCTCGCGTTCCTAATAAGCCGTAAGGCCTAAAGAGTACGACTAGTAGTAAGAGTACAAATCCAGCAGGTTCAGCCCAGTTACCTCCAAAGAAATATGCAGCCAGGGTTTGTGCCAAGCCAAGTGCAAGTCCGCCAACCACAGCGCCAGGAAGACTTCCAATGCCACCTATAATCACACCACCCGCGGCAGTAATTGCTAAGTGAATGCCAACGATAGGAGTTATTCCTGTTTCATAAGTTTGCATGACTCCACCTACCCCGGCCAAAGTTGAGCCAAGGATGAATACCAGCAAATAGACATGAGATGCATTAATTCCTACTGCTACCGCTAAATCAGGATTACTTGCAACTGCCCTAATCATTCGCCCCCATTGGGTATATTTAAAAAATAATGTCACAGCAACAACCAAAACTGCGACAAGCCAAATAGTGTTGATTGTATGCCATGTAAAATACAAATCTAATCCTAATGCCTCATTTTGGATATTAACGGTTGGCAGAGGTCCACCTGGCCGTGCCATGCGGTGAGTTGTTTTTGCAACAGTGATTAACAAGCCTTCAACAAAGAATAAAGCAGCAAGAGATCCTAAGAATGAAACAAGGAAGCCGGCTCCTTTTTTGCGAAATTGGCGGTAAATAAATAACTCCATAATAACGCCTGATACGCCGGCAAGCACGATTCCAATTGCAGCAGAAACCCAAATATTGAAACCCGGAGAATAGCCAAAGATTTCACCCTTAGTGAACCAATATGTCGAATAACCGGCCACAAGGAAAGCTGCTCCATGAAGAACATGAAATATACGAACGGTGTTATAAATAACAGCAAAACCTAAGGATAACAGGGCGTACAAAGATCCCAGAGCAAGAGCATTTATGGCGATTTGAATAAAAGTATCCACTGAAAATATTCCTGTACGCGTTTATTAAAAGAGAGGGGCCTTTCAGGGCCCCTCTCTTTTAATTTACTTAATAAGGTTCAATCTGCGAAACAATCTTTACGAACTTACCGTCTTGTACCTGGCCTATGGAAACTGGAGCCCATGCATCACCATCTGATGTGTAGTCCCAGCGACCAGAAACACCATGTACTGATTTGACTTTAGCCAAATGATCTCTGATATCAGCAGCGTTTGAAACATCTGCACCAGATTTAATAGCTTCAGCTATAAATAATGTACCGTCGTAGAAAGATGCGGCATAAGTATCAGGAGTGTCTCCACCTTGCGCCTTAGAATAGCAATCGACGAATCTTTGAGTCCGAGGATCAGCGCCAGCCTCATAAGCAGGAGCCGAGTAAATAATACCGTTGGCATTGTCACCAGCGATACGTATCAGGTCAACATTTCCTTCAGCACCACCACCCGATAGGCGGAAATCAGGCCTGAGTCCCTGTTGAGCCATTGCGTTAAATATCAACCCAAGTTCTTGGCCAAGTGCCATTGTTTGCACAACCTTTGGCTTAAGTTTTTTGAGTTTTGTTATAGGGGTGTCAAACTTAGTGTCGCCTTTTTGGTAATTTTCGATAGCTACAGTAAAGCCTTTTTCAGCAGCTAATTCTTTAAGCCGATCAACCTGTAGGTCTAATGAGTCATTTCCTTCTTCTTTGAAAACAGCCCAGGTTTGACCAGTAAGATCTTCTTTGGCTTCTTCAGTGATATATCGAACAAGAGCATCGGCATTCCATGTCGTATTCAACGCATTTCGGAAAACCCAGTCGCTACCTTTAGCGAATTTAGGGTTTTGTATGCCGGAACTGACCAATACTACTTCAAGTTCTTCGGCTACTGGCTTTTGTGCAAGACCGATACCTGTAAATATTGTCATGATTACAGGAGCCCTATCAAGTGATGCAAGCTTACGTAGCCCTGTAACACCTTCAGCTTGGTCAGCTTTGGAGTCTTCAGGTAAGAGCTCCATTTGCACATTTCCGAGTTCACCAGAATCGTGTAATTCGTCAATGGCACATTGCATACCAGAGGCTAAGCGACCCCATTGTGCGTATGTACCAGACATAGGAACAGTGAATCCAACTTTTAGAACCTCAGGTTCAGCTGCAGGTGCCGGCGCTGCTGCAGGAACAGGCGTAGGAGTGGGATCGTCGCTCCCACAAGCTACTAGCGTGGCAAGTGCGGCCATAGCTATCAGAGCTAGCATGAAATGTCGTATTTTGTAGAGTCTCAGCATTTTTTCCTCCCTGCTGTTTGGGTATGATTTCGAATCTCTATCAGTAACTGCAGTCAAAGTCAAGGAAACATGTCATCAAGGCGTGATAACCAAATTGCTATAATCATCAACTAACGCGTGTTGCCCCGGGTGCAATACTGTAGTGCTATCTAACTGGTCAATTATTGCTGGTCCTTCTATCTCATGGCCTGGACACAACAATAAGCGGTCATAGACAGGTGTTTTTTGTAATCCAGTAGCTTTATCAAAAAATACATCACGTTCCCCTGTTTTAGCGTTATCAATCGTGTTCAAGGTCCTGTCATCTTTCCGCATAGAGAATTTTGGCACTCTTACTGTTGATCTGACTCTGTAATTTACTGCTTCTACGGGCTCACCTTTGGCGCTGTGGCCAAATAATTGCTCATGAGCAACATCAAATTTTTCGCGCAGCTCAAGCATGCTCTCTTTAGTAATTTTAGCGTTGTCTCCCACACTGACGTTAAGCTCGTAGCCTTGACCTTGATATCTAAGATCTATCGAGAAAACACATGAGATCAAAGCTTCATCGAATCCATCTGAAATAAATTCATTTCTCGCCTGAGTCTCTAAATCCATAAATACTGAAGTTAACTCGCTTGGATTGAGCAGTTCTAAGGATCGTAGCCTCGAGCGAACAAAATCTCGGCGAGGGTCAGCCATTACGAGTCCAAGTGCAGAACTTACTCCTGGCATAGGCGGTACTACTACCTTATGCATCCCTAAATCTGCGGCAAGCCTAGCTGCATGTACAGGCCCAGCACCTCCAAAAGCTACTAATACAAAATTCCGTAAATCGTAGCCTCTTTCTGTAGAAACCTCCCTGATTCCTTCTTCCATTTTAGCGTTGATAATTCGTACTATTCCTTCGGCAGTACTCATAGCATCGATTCCTAATTGCGAACCCATTTTTTCAATTGCATCGTAGGCTTTTTGCTTGTTAGTCTTAACCTTGCCTCCTAGCAAATACTCAGGGTGCAAGTATCCCAGAACGACATTAGCGTCCGTAACTGTTGGCTGTGTGCCACCTTTGTCATAAGCCACAGGTCCAGGGTCAGCACCTGCACTATGAGGCCCAACTTGTAATGCACCGCCTCCATCTATCCATGAGATCGTACCTCCACCGGCACCGATTGTATTGATCATCAACATCGGTGTTGCTATCTCCCAGTCTCCGACTAATACGGAAGTTTGCTCTAAAACTTGTCCACCTTCACCTAAAGCGATATCGCTACTTGTACCACCAACATCAAAAGACACCATGTTAGGAAAGCCAGCCGAATTGGCAATTTGCATGCCTGCTTCTGATCCTGCACATGGTCCCGATAACAACGTAGTGATGGGTACAACGCTTGTTATTTTCGCTACTCCGCCGTTTGATTGCATGATGTACAACTGCTCAGTCGATACACCTAATTCACGCAGTCGTTGTGCTAATTTATTGAGATATTCCGTCATCGCAGGTGCCAAGCGTGCGTTTGCCACAGTAGTGCTCAAACGCGGAAATTCTCGTATTTGAGGTAATATTTCTGAAGAAAGCGAAACTGAGCCATCCGGGAATTCTTCTTGAAGCATTTTTGAAAGAGCTTGTTCATGGGCGCTATTTAGAAATGAAAAAAGCAGAACTACAGCAATTGATTCAGCTCCTTTTTTCTTCAATCTAATGATTGCTTCTCTTGCTTGGTTTACATCCAAAGGGGTTTTTATATTTCCCTCAAAATCAACACGCTCAATTACCTCTTCACGTAACCATGGCTCAACGGGAGGATTTTTTTCTACGTATATGTCAGAAAGATCGCTTCCAAATCTTGGTATTTGCCAAACATCATTGACGCCGCTAAAACCATCCGTGATTAAAAGGCCCACACGAGCACCTTTGTCTTGGACTAATATATTTGTACCGACTGTAGTTCCATGAGTAAATGATGCAATTTCAGACGCATCTAAGCCATTAGCAAGTAACTCTGTTAATCCATCAATTATCGCCTGCCCAGGATCAGATGGAGTTGAAGGGGTTTTAAGAACTTCTACTTCACCAGATTCATGGTCAAGCACAACCATGTCAGTAAAGGTGCCACCGGTATCTACTGCAACTGTTTTCATAAGATATTTCCTCAAATGGAATCAGCGGCACTATACCGCGACTCTCTGTTCATGGAAAGTCCTGACTTTGGTTGATGTTTGACATCAACCAAAGTCAGGACTAATTTAGCTCTAAAAATTCGTAAGGATTGAAAAATAAATTGACGACAACTAATGTAATTGATCAAGAAATTGTTCGTGCCCGCCTCGATGGGATTGTTCGAGAGATGCAGGCTGCTGTATTACGCACCGGCTATTCAACTATTATTCGAGAGTCGCATGATTTTTCTGCAGGGATTACTGATCATGAGGGTAATGTTGTTGGGCAGCACTCACCTTTACCTACACATCTGGGCGCATATCCGGATTGCGTTAAGGGAGTACTAACCTATTACGCTATCAGTCAAATGAAAGAAGGAGATTGTTTCTTAACGAATCATCCTTATTATTCGGGCTGTCCTCATCCTAATGACATGGTTGTTGTCATGCCTGTTTTCGCTGATGGCGAAGTTATCGCTTTTTGTGCAAGCATGGGACATAAAGTAGACATTGGCGGGCAGTCGCCTGGATCACGAAATGCGGGAGCGCGAGATCTTTTCGGGGAAGGCCTCTCTATTCTTCCAGTTAAGTTTATGTCTCAGCGAGTGCTGTTGCCCGAAGTCGTTCAATTTCTTAAATCAAATACGAGAACACCCGAATTAGTATTGGGAGACCTTGAAGCACAGGCCGGCGCATTGTGGAGTATTGGAGTTAAGCGCCTAGCTGATGTAATAACTACCTATGGGAAAAAAGCAGTCCTTGATTCTTTTAAAGGATTGGGTGATCGAACTGAATCACGAGCGCGCCAGGTAATATCAACTTGGTTAGATGGTAGCGCGGAGGCTGAAGCGTTCATCGATGACATAGCTCGCCCTGGTGAGACCATCCGATTACATGTCAAAGCGATAAAAAAAGGTGACCAGTTAACCTTAGATTTTAGTGGATCAGGAGAGCAATCAGCTGGCCCTGTCAATGCAAGGCCGCCTTTTGTCAGAGGAATGGTTCATTACGCTGCGATCGCAATGATGGATTCTTCAATTCCCAACAATTATGGACTAGGGCGTGCTATAGAATCCAAATTTAAGGACGGCACTGTAATATGTCCAACTTTTCCGGCCCCTGTGGGGTTTTATTCTATGACTATGCCTGTAGTCGAAGACATTATTTTTGAGGCTCTTAGCAAAATTTCCGGGAAACCAGAAGTTGCACATAACAGTGTTTCAGGAATGCTTGTACTTGGAGCGACCGGTGCAGAAGCAAAGCGATATGTTCAGTACGAAATCATTGTTTCAGGAAACGGCGCGTATAACGGTGGAGATGGTTATACCGGAACTGGTCATTCATGGACAGGCGGTGCGAAATATACAGGAGTGGAGATAATTGAATCTGAATTTCCAGTGGAGATGCAGCAATTCAACTTAGTCGTAGATTCAGGCGGTCCAGGCAAGTATAGAGGCGGACTAGCGCTTAGGCGCGAATACCGTGTCAAAACTAATGCCCAGTACTCTGGAGGAACACCAAGAACTCTTGTTCCTGCACATGGCGTTCTCGGCGGAGGCAATGGTAAGGCAGGTAAAGTACGCTTAAACCCTGGTACCGACAACGAGCGTTTATTTGAAGGCCTTGTATCTAACGTTGCCCTCTCCGCGGGCGATGTAGTATGCATGGAGACAGCGTCAGCTGGCGGATCTGGAAGTCCAGAAGATAGAGACCACGCGAAGATTGTTTCAGATCTACGTAATGGATACATAACTGCTATAACCGCTGAGCAGGTTTACGGCTTAAGTAAGTTGGATATAGATGCAGCTTTAGCGATTCCTGATTAGGAGCAATATGAAAATACTTGTTACTGGAGGGCTAGGAGTAAACGGGTGCTGGGTAACAAGAGATTTGCTTGCAATGGGCCATGAGCCTGTCGTATTTGACGCACGTCCTGATTTCACTCTACTTCGCGATATCAGCAGCTCATTTCATTTTATCCAAGGGGACATTACATCTCTTGAAGAGCTTGAAATAGCATGCAAAGAAAACAAGATAGACAGAATTTGCCATTTAGCGGCTATATACCCCGAAGCTGCTGACTCTAACCCTTTGGCTGGTTTCGAAATTAATGCGAAATCTACCGTAAATGTACTAGAAGCAGCACGGAGATCTGGCTGTGATCGGGTAATTTTCACCAGCTCTATTGGTGCACTTTCGCCTATGACGGAACCTCATTTAGAGCCCAAGATGAAGCCAGTGGATGAGTCCTTTGCTGCCTATCCGACTACCAGTGTCTACGGAGCTACAAAAGTTGCAGGGGAATTAATGGGGATCCAGTACAAACGCTTATTCGATTTGGATTTCGCTGCGCTTCGCTTTGCCGCGATTTACGGTATAGGGAAAGGCGTTGCTCGACACGGCTCTCATAACGTAATTTGGAATACTCTCATTGAAAATGCAATTGCCGGACGTAAAACAGTGATACCTCAAGGAGGAGATCAAAGGCTGGATTTCACTTATTCAAGGGATGTGGCGAGGAGCGTAACTTTAGCTTGTTTAGCTGACACGTTCCATGGCCATATTTTTCATATTGGTAGTGGCAAAGAATATACAATGAACGATTTTGTTAAAGGCCTTAAATCCGCTATTCCTAGCGCAGAAATTGAAGTCGGTCCCGGCCTTGATCCAAGAGGGTTTGGACCTTCAAGCTATTTCCGCATGGATACGCACCGTGCGTATGAGCAATTTGGATATGAGGCAATTTACGATCCTGAATCCGCAGTAAAAGATTGGCTGGAATGGTTTGAACGCCTGGAGTTACCACTAAATCAGAGGGAGGAATGATTATGGATAAGTGTATGGCAGCTGTGTTTACAGGGGCAGGAAGACCACTTGAGATACAAGAATTTCCAATATTACCAATAGAAAGAGGTGGGGCACTTGTACAAATGCAGATGGCTGCGATTTGTGGAACGGATGTCCATGCGTCGCACTTGGACACAACTCCAGCTCCAACAATTTTCGGCCATGAAAACATAGGTATTTTAGCTGAAATTTCTCCTGAAATAAAAACTGATGTGCTAGGGCAGGATTTGAAAATAGGTGACCGTGTTATTTTTCGAGACGCACCATGTGGTCGTTGCTTCCAATGTTCTATGGGCGAGTCCTGCCAGCATTCGAAATCCTACGGTATGCTCAAATCTACCGAAGCTCCGCATTTACGTGGAGGATTCGGTCAATATTTACAGCTAGCAGCGACTCCATGGCTCTTAAGAGTTCCTGATGATTTAAGTAATGAACGCGCTTTGCTCAGTGTCATTGGCAACCATACGTGCCTTAATGGTATTGAGCGTATTGGCGGAATCAACTCTGCAGATACAGTTGTTGTTCAGGGCTCAGGCCCAATTGGGCTTGGTGCTTTAAATCAATCATTGATAGGAGGAGCGGCGAACGTGATTGTAATTGGGGCTCCAGAGTCCAGGCTAGAGCTTTCAACTAGGCTAGGTGCAACGCAAACGGTGAGCCTGTCTGAATATCCTACTCCTGAAAGTCGTGTAGAGCGTATAAAAGAACTGACACAAGGAAGAGGCGCTGATCTTGTAATCGAAGCGTCGGGGGGCCTTACTGCTTTTCAAGAAGGACTGGAGATGGTGCGCTTTGGAGGGCGTTATTTAGTTATTGGCCAATGGACAGACTATGGATTACTATCTGCAAA
>CENY01019905.1_pt1 | contig 14360 bp, 11 predicted proteins | sample 356181 | NCBI WGS metagenome assembly CENY01 (sample SAMEA2619840, study PRJEB7988) | marine metagenome | isolation source: saline water (ENVO:00002010), including
CTGGGAATTGCAACAAATGCGGCTAACGTCATATTGATGTTCCAAATCCCGGAGAGGTAAATTAATAATTCATTCATTTGACAAGTATAACTTTAAAGGCCTAACAGTTTTGCGGCAGTCCCGCCGAGAATTGCCTCGCGATCCTCGGCGATTAGGCCCGGAGTATTCATTATCAAATCTACCTCTGTACTGGTCCATCCGTAGGGGTAATCGGTTCCCATCATAATTTTATCGGGGCCCGTTTGGGTAATAAGGTGTCGCAGGGACTCCGGGTCGAACACGATTGTGTCGAAATAAAGCTGGCCATCCCTAAGATACTGGGTTGGTTTTTTCTTTGGTAATGGGCCAACACGATCCGGGAAGGTCTTAATTACCGCATCTGACCGATGTGCGTAGGAGGCAAAGTATCCTCCTCCGTGAACCGCACAAATTTTTAGACCAGGATGGCGATCCAATGTACCTTCAAAGATAAGATGGGAAAGAGCAATAGTCGTGTCTAGAGGATTCCCTATTGTATTGGTCAGTACACCAGAACCAGAAAGTCTTGATTCAGCGAGTTCCGAGCCTGCTCCTTTTGGATGCATAAAAACCAAAAGGTCCATTTCTTCGCATTTGGCCCAAACGGGGTCAAATTTTTGATCTGAAAGCTCATCTCCCTCAACACTACACCCGATATTTACGCCACGTAGCCCCAAGGCCTTTATGCCATGTTCTATTTGTTCCACTGCTAGCTTTGGGTGCTGTAAAGCGATACTTGCAAACGCAACGAAACGGTCCGAGTGAGCGGCACATAATTCCGCTAAACTTTCATTTTGAATTCGAATGATTTCTGCTGCCTCGTCTAGGTCAGCGTGATACCAATATGGGTTGATACTAAGAGCGGATATGTCAATGCCCTGCGCGTCCATTGCCGATATTCTTTCGGACGTATCTGTCATCAGCAGTTTTGTATTTTCTGCTTGGTACCCTAGTACAGCTAGTGCATCAGGTACGGCGCAATGGGCGTGGATATCAACAGTTGTAATCCGTTTGCCATCTATGGAGACCTCACGTCTGTGGGTGCTGTCCTTGTTTGAGTGACTACAAACCGAGCCATTTTCTGAGGCAGATCGCCGAACCCCACAATCCACAAATCCAATGCCGGCGAGCCCGTTTCTCATTTTAAACTCCAAGGTTTTTTTCTTTGGGTTTCTATTTTTTATTTTGGTTTTTTATAATTCCACCGTAGGCTCTAATTAACAAGCTAAGGCTTTTTACTATTGCAAAAACCCGTCTTTTTAAGACCATTTTCCTGCTATACAGAGAAATTGCTTGAGTAATAAACATTTTGCCTTGGATTTGTTAAACGGTCGAATCAGAGTTTTCAGGTGGTTTCGACAAAGTTCGTCAGGGTCCCTGATTATAGTCTGGTTAAAAAAACGGTCATATCCAATTCAGGCTTTTGCGTTCTTGCAAATTTAACGATGCCATGTTTCGGTGTTTCACGCGAGTAGGAGAAAATGGAATGACAAAATTTAAAACTGTAGATGCTGTCATTGTGGGTGCCGGATTTTCTGGACTCTATCTACTCTATTTAATGAGACGCCAAGGGTTTACGACAAGGGTCTTCGAGAAGGGGGGTAATGTTGGCGGTACTTGGTACTGGAACAGATATCCCGGCGCCCGCTGTGATGTTGAAAGTATGCAATATTCATATTCTTTTGATGAGGAATTGCAGCAGGAGTGGTCCTGGCCCGAAAAATATTCGGCACAGCCGGACATTCTCGCTTATATAAACCACGTGGCTGAAAAATATCAGCTTTCTCGGGATATAACATTCAATAGTTCGGTCACCGGAGCAAATTTTGAAGAGGATAGTAAGGTATGGAAAGTTGTTGTAGACAACGGAGAGGTTGTCAACGCGCGACATTTGATTATGGCAACAGGCTGTATATCCACAGCAAATTTACCCAAAATTTCGGGAATTAATAATTTCAATGGCTGTACCTATCACACCGGGAACTGGCCACATCAAAAAGTCGATTTTTCCGGACAAAACGTTGGAATTATTGGCACAGGCTCTTCTGGAATTCAATCGATACCGGTAATTGCCGCTGAAGCAAAACATCTTACAGTTTTTCAGCGGACACCGCATTGGACAGTTCCGGCTCGTAATGTACCGATGACGGAGGAATATGAGAGAAGTTGGAAGGACAGCTATGCTGAGCGTCGGGCTCAAATGCGATATTCGCCTAGTGGAAGTCTCCGAAGCGTTGCGCCGATTGATTTGTCAGCTCTTGATGTAACTGATGAAGAGCGCGAGCAAGCTTACCGAGAGCGTTGGGCCGCCGGTGGCATGACACTCCTTAAATCATACAATGATCTTCTAACAAATGATGCCGCAAATGAAACGGCTGCGAAATGGGTAAGGAGGCGTATTGCTGGAATCGTGCAAGATCCCAAAGTCGCTGATCTACTCTCTCCAAAAACGTACCCGATCGGCACTAAACGACTTTGCCTCGATACGAATTATTACGAAACGTTTAACCGTGAGAATGTCGAACTTGTTGACATTATTAAAGAACCCATTGACCGGATTACTCGAAGTGGCTTGGAAGTATTGGGCCGAAGTTTTGATTTCGATAGCATCGTATTCGCTACCGGGTTTGATGCAATGACAGGAACATTGCTCCGCGTCGACCTTAAGGGTCGCGGTGGACTAAAATTAAGTGAGAAATGGGAGGCGGGACCACGAACATATCTGGGCCTAATGACCGAAGGATTTCCAAATATGTATACAATTACAGGGCCCGGCAGTCCTTCGGTTAAAAGTAATATGATGTCATCCATCGAACAGCACGTCGAGTTGGTTGTTGAGATGCTAGTGTATTTTCGGGACAACGATATCGAAACCATTGAACCAGACCTTAGCGCTGAAGATGGCTGGGTTGAACACGTGCAGGAGGTGGCTAGTCAAACACTCTTCCCCAAGGCAAATAGCTGGTATATGGGCGCCAATATTCCCGGTAAGCCACAGCTATTTATGCCTTACATCGGCGGCGTTGGTGCCTATCGTAAGATCTGTGAGGAAGTGGTAGCTGAGGGGTATCGCGGATTTAACTTAGAATATAAAAATACAAAAGCTACGGCTACAGGGTAAATACGATGGAAAAAGGAGTACTGGTACCAGTAATTACACCGTTTTTGAATGACGGTTCAATCGATGAGGAGACCTTACGCCAACTAATTGAATTTTATCTTAAGGCCAAGGTCCACGGTTTATTTGCATTAGGATCCTCCGGCCAGGGGCCCGCTTTATCAGAGTCTGAGAGACGTTTTGTTGCCGAAATAATCATTGATCAGGTGAATGATCGCACGCCTGTAATTACTCATGTTGGTTGCGCTGATACGCCAACGACGCAAGCATTGGCCAAACATGCATACGAAATAGGTTCTTCGGCCATAGGCATAATTCCACCCTATTATTATTGTGATGCTCCAAAGTCCGCCGTACTTGAACATTATCGAAGGGTTGCAGATGTTTGTCCTTTGCCAATTTTTATCTATGAAAATCCTAAATATTGTGGAATTTCAATTACCCCTGAGTTTGGAGTAATCTTAAAGCATGAGGTACCAACAATTCGAGGTATTAAAGTCTCTTATGGCGACGGTGCCATGGAAGATTATGTCAAATTATTTCCATCGGATGTTTCTGTTTTTACCGGTAATGCTGACATATTTGGGCTGATACCTTTTGGAGTATCTGGAATGATTAATCCTCCAACAAGTTCGGTACCGGAGTTAACTGTGGCACTGTATGAAACCCTTAGTTCTGAAAATTACACCAAGGGAGCCGAGTTACAAGCCAAGGTTACGAAGATTACCCAAATGTTTATTTCGACCCAAAAACAATATGGACGAGGGACCATTGCGGAGACATTCCGTTTACGAGGCCTGCCTGTGAGACGTTTTCCGAGGTGGAAGACAGACCCTTTACCTAAGAAGGCAATAGAAGACATGAAATCGGTCTATCGTGATGTAGGGATTCTAAATTAGACTGTAAAATAAATGACAATAGCAATCGACGATATTCCACATGTAGGACCCGATACGCCGGGTGGTGCGTGGTTACGCCGGTATTGGTTGCCGGTAGGGTTGGAGAGTGAACTTTTCGATATCCCAAAGGCGTTAAAAATCCTAGGTGAAGAACTCGTCCTATTTCGAGATGGTCAGGGAACTGTCGGTCTTGTTGGTCAGCATTGCGCCCATCGAGGGGCATCACTTGAATACGGAGATATAGAAGAGCAGGGGCTCCGATGTCCATACCATGGCTGGCTTTTTGATGTGAATGGAAATTGTCTGGAACAGCCCTCCGAGCAAAGGGGTAAAGAGTTTTGCGCTAAGGTAAGACATATTTCTTACCCGGTAAAAGAGTTAGGGGGACTATTTTTCGCATACATGGGTCCTAATCCATCGACACCTCCTCCACTGCCAAATTATTCGCCTTTGGTGGATCACGGAGGAATTCGTCAAATTGAGCCGACGAGATATTTTAACTATAATTGGTTTAATTTTTATGAAAATAGTGCTGATCCCGTTCATGTGTGGATTTTGCATGGTGCCAGTGCTTATGGAGATCAATCTTGGGGAAATCGATTTTTTTCCACCGATGATCCTCCAAACTTTGAGCCCGTCGATATGCCGTATGGGATGAAAATTGTTATGTCAAAAAATACGGGCGAAAGTGTAATCGTCGATGAGATGAGCCTTGGTTTTCCGAGTATTTTGCAAGTGGGTGATACTGAATTTGTTCATGGTAAGGCAGATCCAAAAAAATTAATGAATAGTGGATCAGAATTTGAACATTTTATGTTTATTACGCCAAACGATGATCATCATTTTATGATGTTCACAGTCGATTACTATACCGGCCCGGATCCGAATTTTTTTACTCAACTTACAGAAATGCGAAAACGTGAAGAACCGAAAGAAGATTTAAAGCCCTATGATAAACGTCCGCTAATGCCATTTCGGGGAAACGTAAGGCTCGAGGATATTGTTACTCAAGGTACGCAGAAGCTTCTCGGCGAACGACGTGAGCACCTCGGCACCTCTGATCGTGGTGTTATCATGTTGAGAAAAATGGTCCTAGAGTCGATAAGAGCCGTGGCAGAGGGCAACGATCCTAAGGGTTTGATTCTAAAAGAGGATAGTAAAGGGTTAGTAAAACTAGATTCTTTTGTCGGTATCCGAGATTAGAAAAAGTAAGATAAAGGATATTCGTTGAAAAATAAAAACATTGTTGTAACAGGTGGTAGTGGAAATCTTGGGCAGTGGACCATTCGCATTCTTCTAGAAGATGGATATAATGTTCTCAATCTTGACTCTGTTCGATCAGAAAAAAATATATGTGAGAGTTGGGTAACCGACCTTGGACAAGTTGGGGATCTCTATGAAGCGTTCAAGGGCGCGGGTGCGGTAATTCACCTAGCTGCTCACCAGGCACCTTTTGTTGCCAGCGATACCGAAGTGTTTCGTAATAACATGACCGCAACCTATAATGTATTCAAAGCTGCTACTGATATGGGCGTGGGTAAAATCGTTCACGCATCAAGCATAGCTGCTTATGGTTTTGCTTATGCTCCAGAGATGTTTACCCCGAATTACCTGCCACTAGATGAGTTACACCCACTTAAACCGCAGGATCCTTATGCTTTTTCGAAAGTTTTCGGTGAACAGATTGCTGACTCCTATGTAGGCATGTCTCCTTTGTCAGTCGTAAGCCTGCGTCTCGCAGGTATAAATTTTGATTTAAACTTTGAGACTTTGCCAGAACGTTGGCTTGATCCGGGTTTACGCCTTGGAACATTCTGGAGTTATGTAGATGTTCGGGATGCTGCTGAGGCCTGTAAGTTATCTGTGGAATTGCAAGGTCAAGGTCATGACATTTTTAATATTGCGGCAGAAAAAAGTCGTTTCCCAGTGCCGACCTCAGAACTGGTTAACCAATATATTCCTAGGACAAAAATAAAAGATGGAATGACCGGTTTATGGAGTGGTCTAGATAGTAGCAGGGCTCGGTCTGAATTAGGCTATGAGGATAAACATGTTTGGGAAGATTATATTCGGGGGGATGGCAGTAAAATTAACAAATAAAGTTTTTGTTTTAAGATTGTTCAACCCGTTAAAACATTCTCACGCAAAAGTTTGATTGCCTCGCCATAGTTTGGTCCAAGCTTCGCCAAACACACCTGTCCAAAATTTAACCGTTGTGCATCCTCCATTAATCCCAGTATCTGATCTTTGCATTCATCTGGTTCCCCTACTACGAAACAGCTTTTCACTGCTTCATCAGGTATTATCTCTGCAACTTGTGACACTGTTGCTCCATTACTGAACGCCTCATCAACAGCTTTTACTAGGTTGGGCTCAACAAAATTTATTTGGAACTCGTCATCGGTGAAGCCCATCTGTTTCAAAGATATCAACATGTGGCTTACATAAGGTTTGGCAAATTGAAATGCGGCATCCCGGTCACGTGATATTGATACGTTTAACTCGCAGGTATCATATTGAGCGTTATTGGGTTGAAACTCTGATGAGAGCTTACGCGGCTGTTCAAGCATAAGTGCAAGGCGTCCGGTCCGGACAAGGGGAATATAATATCCCCCTATCAATATGCCATCCATGATTCGCGAGGCAATTTTCAAAATCCGCGGGCCATTGCCCCCAGAATAAAACCTTACTGGTGACCGTGGCTCAAACTCCAATTTGAATTCCCAATCGGGGTTCAGATGAAAATAAGAACCAATATTAGGGTAGTCTTTATAGTTTATTGTGCTTCCGGATAGGAGAGCTTTGATCGAAGAAACAGTTTCCTTGACCGCAGCTAAAGGTTTGACTGCTTCTACTTGGTTTCCAGCAATAGCGTGTGCTCCCCTAGCAATGCCGATGCTAAACTCCCTTCCGTCAGTCAATTCGGTTATCGTTGCGATGCTGTCTGCCAAGTCAACCGGATTACGAAAATAGGGTACAAGAATTGCAGTCCCGAGCTTTATAGGCACCTTAGCAGCGATAGCAGCCAATACAACAAATATATTACGGTGACATAGATTATCATTGACCCAGACTTGGTCAAAACCATGTTGATGTGCTGTTTCGGCTAGCCCAATTACTTGGGGTAATGTATAGTCATTGGCGATATGTAGAGTAAATTGGAGACCTATATCTCCATCGAAATGTTTCATTAGTTCTGTTTTCCCAAAAGTTCATCTATATTAACAGCCATACCCATCGCCTGATATCCAATACGGTTTGGGTGTAATAGGTCACCCGGACCGCCAATAGAAGAGTTGGGCACCATTTCAGACCTTAGTTGACCATCATTAATGTCAATGGTCACTTCGTCGAAATCAATAATAGCATCGAAAATGTCTGTAGAACGGACCCGGTCGTTGAAAGTCCTACGATGCTTGTCAACGGTTCGTCGTCCGTGGCCACTTGTTGTCGCATTGAGCGCTGAAGTTAGAGTTGAACCAATAACCCTTACACCAGGGATCTTCTGACGCATAATTTTCACTCCTTCGTTGATCCCATCAAATATGTCATCAGATGAAGCGTTACTGAAGCCCAAATCGTTTATTCCTTCGAGCCAAATTACAGTGGAAATACTCGACATGCTTATGACGTCGCGATCCAAACGGTCTAGAGCAGAAATTCCTCCCAGGCGATCTTCGGGAAAGGTATCTCCTTGTGGCCCAAGAATTTGATTACCGCCAATGCCTTGGTTTATTAGAGAGACTCTGTTTCCATATTTTGCGTTAAGTCTTCTTGCAACGACATCGGGCCAGCGGTCGTAGCCATTGATCGTAGAGCCCGACCCGTCAGAAATTGAGTCACCAAAAACCAAAATGACTTTTGCAGGTTTATCCATTTTCATGTCCAGAGCATCAAGGAAAAACCATGAGGTTGTAGAGTAGGGGAAGGCTATTTCTTCTTCGGAGGCACAAAAGTCCCCTGAATTTTGATCAGACAGATAAGAGGTCTGCAGGGCTTTTGCATGGTAGGTCATGGGTCCACTCCGACCGTTAATGTGGAAGCTGACCGCTAGTTTTTGTCCTGCCAACAGTGGATCTTCCGTATTTTTTATAAAGTCCAATTCAACCGGGTCGCTGGTATGCCAATGGCCGGCTGGTATGGTTACTTTTTTTGAACCATTAAAACTCACTTCCCGATTAGATTGCGGAAATATTGCGCTACTCATTAACTGTTGACCAACGAAAACACTTTCAAAGTTTATGGGCATCGTTCCGTGTGCGTTAGATAGACGTATGCGGGCCTGTGTACCCCAGATATCCGGTCGAACAATCATACGAAAAGACTGACTGTAGGCACCCTGGTCTGGATTCGGGAAAACACTCGAAAGGTCAGGCTGTGCAGTTTCTCGGCCGTGGGGATATGGGCCTTGTGCGGATGCCGTCCATGCTGTTGCCCAGTTTTCTGACATAATTTATCTCTTTCAGTAGGGTGTTGGATGCATCACACCTTTGCTATCAACGAGTATTCTTTCTGATAGAACAGGCTTGTCATCTATTCTGTCGCGAAGCCAATCATAGACTAAGCTTTCTCGATCTTCGCCAAGTTCACCAGATGCGGCATTCGCCATGCTGTGGTCAGCATCCTGATAAACCACCAGTCTTTTTGGCGCCTCAATTAATTCAAATAATTCGTAAGTATAATGGATAGGAGATAGTTGGTCGGCCTCGCCAGCAACAATCATATAGGGGCTGACAATGTCCTTTGCAATTTTTCGTAAGTCAAACTCTTTGCGAAATTCATCGAAGGCATTTTCATCCTCGTATCCCGCCATAAACATGAAACGAACTTTGAAAGTTGGCGAAGCTGTGTTGAAAATCGTATCGCATCCTGGTTCTTGGCATACCCCGGTGCCACAGTACCCTTTTATTTTATTTTTTAGACCTGCAGCTGCGACGGTTCCATAGTATGTTCCAAAACTTGAACCACGAATAACGATGCGTTCACCATCAATCTCATTTCGGGCCGTGAGCCAGTTTATGGCTGTTTCTGCGGCCTCGGAAAAATTGTCAGATGAAATGGTAATACCCCGGTTCCGGGTTTCCCCTTGCCCTGGGCCGTCGAGGGCAAGTACGGCCATACCTCTTTTTAGTGCAGAATCACCGTGCAACGCGACCATATTTTCTTTACTGCCATCCATACCGCCAATGTGAAGAATACAAGGGAAGGGGTCATCTTTCACCGGGTTGGATGGCAAATGTAAAAAGGCCGAAAGGGCGGTGTCCTTGTAGGGGATATCTATGCGTTCAACAGGGTGAGGGGCGTAAGCTATGAATTTATCATAGCATGAAATCATTTTACTTTCCCATTTCAGATCTTCTTCGTTGATATCAAAGTACGGCCACTGGGCAGAGGCATAGAGTAGTGAGGCAATAAAGTAGTTTTCATAGGCTGATACAAATCGACCTTCTTCTTCAAAGGCGCGAGCGATTTTTTCGCGCCGACTTCCCTCCCGGGCAAATTCGGGGCCAATATCATCAAATTTTTTCATTTTGGCGCCTGCCCTCCGAAATGATGCTACACCGGATGTTCCTCCGCGGCTTCCTTTACCACCGAGGCGTCCCTGGTCCCATTCGGGGCCGACAGTCTTGATTACCGAGTCTAAAAGCCAGCGTTGTTCTCGCCATCGTTTAGTACGGTTTTCCATACGTGCTGTCTTCAGCATTTATTCCCCCTTTTAATCAATTGCTTTTGAAGCGTAAGGTATATTTTACCAAGGTCAATACTGAGGACATGCGGCCAGTTTGATATTTGGTTTTGAAAGGGTTTATCATTGAATGATACTAAAATAATCAAATTGATCAATTAACCAGAAGTTTTTGGGTATGATAATCTGGCGGTGTTTAGACGACTAAAATATTTGAGTTTCATAAAAAAGAATCGTACAGGGGGTCGAGATGGTGCCAACAAGAAAATCTTATAGAGAAAGACATAAAGAACTTGACGCAGGTACGTATAAACCCAGTGATTTCTTAGAAGAGTGTTTGGAAAATATCTACGAATTGGAGAAGGATATAGGCGCGTTTGTTGCAACAGATGAAGAAGGGGCACGCAAAGCAGCCGAGGCATCTAATGAACGTTGGCGAACCGGAAATGTCCTCTCGTTAGTTGATGGCATGCCCCTTTGTGTAAAAGATATAATGGAGACAGCATCGATGCCGACCCAGCAGGGTTCCGATCTTTTTGTTGGTTGGTCGGGAGGCAGAGATTGTGCAGCTGTATCTGCCCTAAAAGAAGCAGGAGCAATTATCTATGCAAAAGCGGTGACTACCGAATTTGCGGCGCAGCCCGCAAGGGGGACTCGTAACCCATGGGACTTGAGCAGGACGCCTGGTGGGTCGAGTAGTGGAACTGCCGCCTCTGTTGCCGCAGGCATGTTACCCGGAGGACTTGGCACGCAAGGCTTAGGTTCGACGCTGCGACCTGCAAGTTTTTGTGGAGTATTTGCTTTTAAACCCAGTTTCGGTGGGATTAATCGAGGCGGAAGTTTTGATACAATAAGCCAGAGCAGCAGTAGTACCATGGCCGCGACCCTAGAAGAAACTTGGGAAATTGCGCGGGCAATTACGGCTCGTGTGGGCGGAGATCCTGGATTTCTTGGAGTAACTGGATCCATGGAAGCTCCGGACGCACAATTACCTATTCGAGTTGCTATTCTAAAGACCGAAGGCTGGGACCGGACAGAGGAAGACGCAAAGTTGGCCTTAGAAAACTCCAGAGTAAAACTAGAAGCTGCAGGTGTTAAGGTAATTGATAGCCAATCCAGTGACACTGTTGATGAATTAGAGCGTCAATTAATTGGATTAGTAGAGTTATCCGGAGGCCTAAATAATTGGGACTTCCGGTGGCCGTTAAATACTTATGCCCGAGATATGGATCGAGAAAAGTTAAGCGCAGAAGCTCGAGAACGACTTAAGCAGGCAGAGGCTATGACGCATGGGGACTATCAGGCACTCTTAAAACAGAGAGGGGACCTTAGATTGTTTTATGCTTCACTAAAAAATGAATTTGATGTTTGTGTAACGTTGTCAGCACCGGGCCCCGCCCCTGTAGGTTTGAAGTGGACTGGCGATGCCGTTTATGCTGTTCCCTCCTCTGTTTTGGGTACACCTTCCTTCTCTCTACCGATATTGAAGTCAAACGGTTTACCGCTTGGTCTGCAGGTTATGGGATTTTCAGATCAAGATGAAAATGCGTTTGCAGCGGCAAGGGGTATATTAAATGTATTGCTATAGGTTTCCAATTACTTTTCCATTGCCGCAGTTAATTCTTATACAAGCCTTAATTTAAGGTCTCGTTCCTAAAACTAATACAGATTAAGGCACTAAATATCTGAATTTTATACCGCAATTTCTCCGGTTTTATGAAAATGTTTTATTGTGAGCCGGAAACACTTGGGTGTGGATAAAAAGTACTAGATTAAAGCCAAAAAAGTGGTAATTATTTTTTTATTAACTGGCTTTAAGTAATTATACACCGAATATCCACAAAATTTGCCACAAAGAACAAAATGTTGTTTTTTACAAGAAACTCTCCTTTTAAGAGATTTGTTCACCAATAAATTAAAATTATTTTAAGAATTATCTAGTTTATGGTCTTGCTCATTCACTGTTAAGTGTCTTAAATATATATTAACTGATTAAATTTTAAACCAGTATCCGTTGTGGGTGGAAAAACATTCATAGTGGTTAGGAGTTATAATGACTAAATACACTTTACCGATGATTGCCGCTATGGCGCTGATAGCAGTTCCAGTAAAGGCAGATAAACTTGCGGAGATTTACAAGGGAGAGAGAATTACAGTCACTATCCCTTACGGGCCCGGAGGTACATATGACAAATATGGCTCAAGTTTTTCAAATCATCTTGGGCGTCATATTCCCGGACAACCAAACATGATTATGCAGTATATGCCTGGAGCAGGAGGAGCTAAAGCAATGAATTGGTTCTACAATGTCGCTCCAAAGGCAGGCCGGAACCTGATGGTTCCTCTGGACAATACCGTGGTTAATAAAGTCCTTAGGCCAAAAAAGATGCGATATGAGCCAACGAAATTCACCTGGTTAGGGTCTTCAAACCAAACTAATGCCGTTATTGTGATTAGATCAGACAAAGGTATCAATAATATCCTCGACATGAGAAAAATCCCGGCAATTGGGTCTACGAGTGGAAAAAATTCAAGTACCTATATCTTTTGTATGCTGGCAGCGAAACTTTTAAACTTAAAACTAAAAATGGTGACAGGTTATAAGGGCTCTTCTCGCTCGATTTTTGCTATTGAACAGGGAGAAGTTGATTTAACTGCACCCAATTGGTTGGCCTGGAGTTCCAAAGTTCCCCATTGGTTTGTAGGCAAGAAACCCTATGCAAAACCAATTTTACAAAACGGCTATTTCAAAGATCCAAACCTGCCAAATGTTCCCATGTTGACAGAGCTAGTTAAGCCAGAAGAGAGGCCGCTAGCAGCATTTTTGGCTTCGGCGGGTGTCTTGGGACGGGGTCTAGTACTGCCGCCGGGAGCGCCAAATTATCTGGTCAAGCCTCTTCGTGCTGCTTACGATAAAATGAATGCCGACAAGAGATTTCTTAAGGAATTAAAGAAACGAAAGCTGCGGCTCATGGCAAGTACGGGTGAGCAGGTGCAAAAAGTCGTTGCAACGGCAATGAAAAGCACTTCACCGGCAGTTGTAGCTAAGGTTAGGAAATTAGTATTCGGAAAATAATAATCTAAAATTAATAATTTTCTTTTGAGGGCGTATACGTTATTAAGCACATACGCCCTTTTTTTTTGGTGTCTAGAAGTGTGGAGGTTACATGTTAAATAAAATTAAATTGGGTCTGCCGGTTGTATTGGCCGCGTCTATGGTTTTGACAACTGCAATGGCCAACGAATTGGGAGATCATTATAAGGGAAAAACAATAACGATAACTATTCCTTACGGTCCGGGGGGAACCTACGACAAGTATGGTTCAAGTTTTTCCAACCACCTCGGCAGGGAACTACCAGGCAAACCGACAATTATTATGCAATATATGCCCGGAGCAGGTGGATCACGGGCGATGAACTGGTTCGCTAATATTGCTCCAAAACAAGGCTACAACTTGCTTGTTCCCCTTGATAATTCAATCGTTAACCAGCTTCTTCGTCCTAAAAAGATGAAGTATAACGCTAACGACTTTAGATGGTTGGGGTCATCAAACCAGACGAACTCTGTTATCTGTATTAGAAGCGATAGCGGCATCAAACATGTCTCTGACATGAAACGTATTAAGACAATAGCTTCTGTTACAGGTCCCGCTTCTAGTACATTTCTATTCATAAGTCTTGCAGCGAAGTTGCTCGATTGGAAGGTACAGATCGTGGCAGGCTATAAGGGGTCATCTCGTGCGATGTTTGCTGTAGAGCAAGGTGAGACACAAATGACGGCGCCAAACTGGCTGGCTTGGGGCTCAAAAGTTCCACATTGGTTTGTAGGTAAAAATCCATTCGCCAGATGCATACTGCAAAATGGTTACGAACCAGATCCAGCTAGCGCTATGAAAGGTGTACCGATGCTTACTGATCTGATTAAGCCTGATGAGAAACCATTGGCCTTATTCTTGGCATCTGCCGGACCATTGGGACGTGGATTGGTGTTGCCACCCGGTGCTCCAAAGCGTTTGGTTGCACCGCTACGCGCTGCTTATGATAGAATGAATAAGTCAAAGAAGTTTCTCGCTGAACTTAAAAAACGGAAGCTAAGGCTTATTCCTACTAGCGGTAAGGACATTCAGAAGATGGTGGCTAATACTCTTAAGTCAGCATCTCCTGCTGTTATAAAACGAGCTCGTAAAATAATTTACGGTAAGTGATTTACCTAAATAAGGTTAGAAAGAGGCGGCCCTGGGGCTGCCTCTTTTTATGCTCAAAATTAGAAGGTTACTTCTTCTGCCGCTAAACGTTTTAAGAGACGCCTGGCTTCAAGTACTCCCGTGTCTGCCTGTAAATCGATTTCATTAGTTTCCGCCCTTAGTCTATCCTGCTGACCTTCAATAATAGTTATATCCTCATTAAAAGCATGCAGTGATGCTTCATAAATTTTACTTTCTTGCTCAGGTGTAAGACTTTCGGCTTTGTTAGCCATTACCCAAAAATATAAGGTGGTCTTATCTGTTTCAGGCATAGCAAGATGTAAAGTATGGCGATCCAAAAGAATATTCTCTGGTTTGGCATTTCTGGCCCCGGTTCCAGTTTTAGCTGACCCAACTTGCAGCCAGATAAATCCAGGAGGGGTAAATTCAATCAC
>CENY01057503.1_pt1 | contig 14355 bp, 12 predicted proteins | sample 356181 | NCBI WGS metagenome assembly CENY01 (sample SAMEA2619840, study PRJEB7988) | marine metagenome | isolation source: saline water (ENVO:00002010), including
ACACCTGGCGTGGCGAATTCACGGTCGCGGCCGACGGCTTCCCGCGCCATGAGCGCACCGATATGACGGTGGATTTTGGCGCGCTCAAGGGCATTTTCCGCCACCTCGATCACAAGATGCTGGTCTCTGCCCGCGACGAAGATTTCCTCCGCGCCGACCTTTTCGACCCGGAGGGCGTGGTGGTGATGCCCGGCGACAATCCCAGCGTCGAAAACGTCGCCCGCTACTGTATCAACGAGGCGGTGGAAACCCTCGCCAAGTGCTTCCCGGATCGCGGCCTCGAGTACCACATTGCGGTGACGATCCAGGAAACGGATAACAACTATTTCACTTTAGAACGCCGGGTTGCCATTTGATTGCGGCCCGGCCGAATTTCGATGGGGAACAGCAGATGAAAATCCAGATTTTTTTACTCGGTGCGATCGGCGCGATCATGGCCCTGTGGCTGGGCTGGGGTTTCTACGTGATTTACAGCACCGAGCGGCCGCCCTACCAGGTAATCCGCAATCTGTCGGCGGCTATAGAGGTGCGCCAGTATGAGGAGCAGACCTGGATCTCGACTCCGATGCAGACCGACGATTCGTCCTTCCCGGTGCTGGCGTCGTACATTTTCGGCCGCAACAAGGAGGAACAGCAGGTGGCGATGACGGCGCCGGTAATCACCGACCACCGCATGGCTTTTATCCTGCCGCGCGGCTTGACTGCCGCAGCCGCGCCGCTACCCGACGGCCAGGCCATCGACTTTACCACCGTGCCGGCGCGCAAGCTGGCGACGCTGGAGTTTTCGTGGTGGACCCCGGTGGACCGGGTTGCGGCCAAGACGGCCGAGTTGCTCGACGCGCTCGACGCACACGGCATCGCGACGCGCGGCGGACCCTTCCTGATGCGCTATAACGACCCCTGGACCCCGCCTTTCCTGCGCCGCAACGAAGTGGCGATTGAAGCATTGTGATGGCGGGAAAATGGTGTGGTGTGCGTTATGGCTCAGCTGTCGTTGTTGGTGGCGCTGTCCTTGCTGGTCGGCGAGCGGTTGGCGCGACGGGCCGAACACAGCGCCTTTGGGTGGATGCAGTGCTCCGGCCTACTGAACCTCCGGTCCAATGCGGATAGAGTGGGTTTTGACCAGGCAGTATAGGGTATCGCCGACTACCAGCCCCAATTCCTCCACCGCTTCCAACGTAGTTTTGACCGCCAGCCGCCGTCCCACATCTACGTAGATCAACTGTTTTCCCTCGACATCGGCGATCTCGCTGATCGTGCCCCGCAGCGCGTTGCGCACGCTTAGGCCTTCGGGCCGGTTGCGCGCGAGGATGATATCGTCGGCGCGGATACCAACGAAGAGCTTGTCGCCTGCGGCTCGGTCGCAGTGGGGGATCTTCAGCGCCTGGCCGTGGCAATCCACCTCGCAGATACCGCGCCGCTCATCGGTGGCGACGATCTCCACTGCGAGTACGTTTTCGAAGCCGTATTCCTCGACCAGCGGCAGGACCTCGGGGTGGGTGGCGACCTTGAAGAAGTCGCCGTGGGCGACGACCCGGCCGCGGTCGAGGACGATGACCTGGCCGGTGAGTTCGAGGATTTCAGCCACCGAGTGGCTGACGTAGAGGATGGGGATTGCCAACTCGTCGCGGACGTGGCGCAGATAGGGGATGATTCGGCTCTTGAGCCCCTGGTCGAGCGCGGCCAGCGGCTCGTCCATCAGCAGCAGCTGTGGCGAGGAGAGCAGGGCGCGGCCAAGCGCCACGCGCTGGCGTTCGCCGCCAGAGAGATTCCCGGGACGGCGCGCGAGCAATGTGCCGATTTCGAGGAGATCGACGATCTGCGCCGGTGCGAAACGGCGCGCTACTGCGGGCAACAGATCGTGACCGTAGCGCAGGTTTTCTTCGACGCTTAGGTGCGGGAAGAGCAGATCGTTCTGGAAGACGTAGCCGACGCCGCGCTTTTCGGGCGCCAGGTCGATGTTGTTCGCCGAGGAAAAGAGCGGCGTATCGTCGATGGCGATCTCGCCCGCGTCGGGCTTGAGCAGACCGGCGACCGCGTTGAGTAGCGAAGTCTTACCCGAACCCGATGGCCCGAAGATGGCGGTGACCGGGTAGCGGCATTCGACATCGATGTCGAGTGCGAAGTCGGCGAGTTGGCGCTTGAGTTGCAGGCGCAGCATGGTTACTTCGCCCGCAGTCGCCGCGCCGACCACTCACTGGCGATCAGGGCCACCAGCGATAGCGCAATTGAGAGGACGACCAACCCGATCGCACGCGTCTCGCCACCGGGTTGGTTGAGGTAGGTGTAGACCGCCGCCGGCAGGGTGCGGGTTTGCCCGGCGATATTGGCGGCGAAGGTGATGGTGGCGCCGAATTCCCCTAGGCTGCGGGCGAAGGTCAGGAGCGACCCGACCAGTAGCCCCGGTAGGGCCAGGCGTAAGGTTATGGTGGCGAAAGCGCGCAGGCGCGATGCGCCGAGGGTGCGCGCCGCGCTTTCGAGACGGGGATCGACGCTTTCGATTCCGAGCCGCACCGCGCGCAGCATCAGCGGAAAGCCGACCACCGCAGAGGCCAGCACCGCGCCCTTCCAGTCAAAGGCCAGCTGCAGGCCTATGGCTTCGAGCAGCGGCCCGAAGGCGCCGCGGCGGCCGAAGAGCAACAAGAGCAGGTAGCCGGTGACAACGGGAGGCAGGACCAGCGGCAGGTGGCAGAGGCCGTCGAGAAGGATCTTGAGCGGGAATTCGCGCCGCGCCAATAGCCAGCCGAACCCCACTGCGGGCAATAGGCTCACCAGCACACAGCACAGCGCGACCCGGAGCGAAAGCCCGAGGACCTGCCACTCGTCAGGGCCGAAGGCCATCGTTGCTCAGGACGGTGAAACCGTGGCGGCGGAAGAGGTCGGCGGCTAGGTCGGAGCGCAGCAAGGCGAGCAAGCGGCGGGTCGCGTCGTCGGCACGGCCCCTGACTGCGGCTAGCGGGTAGACGATGGCTGGGTGCAGCGAATCGGGTACGGTTGCCAATACGGCCACGCGCTCGCTGCGGTCGGTGGTGTAGACGAGGCCGGCGGCGCATTCGCCGCGCTCGACATAGGCCAGGGCGGCGCGCACATCGGGGGCGGGAGCGATGCGGTTTTTGAGCGCGGGCCACCAGCCCAGGTTGACCAGCGCCTGGCGCGCGTAGAGGCCGGCCGGGACGTGGGCGGGGTCGCCTACAGCCAGGCGACCGGCGAAGGCGGCGGCGAAATCGAAGCCTTTGTCGACGCGGACGGGGAAAGGCTCGTCTCGGGGCGCGACGAGGACCAGCGCGTTGCCGAGGAGGTCGATGCGGGTGTCCGGCTCGATGAGATTGCGTGCTTGCAGATAGTCCATCCACGCGACACTGGCGGAAAAGTAGAGATCGGCCGGGGCGCCGGCGGCGATTTGCTTGGCCAGGATCGATGAACTGGCGAAGGACAATTGCAGATCGTCGCAGTGGGGCTCGAGCGCCGCAAGGGCCGACGCGAGGCTGGCGGCGGCGAAGACGGTCTGGCCAGTGGCAAGGCCGGGCCAGAGCAGGAGCAGGGCGCTAAATAGATACCGGATCATCGACCCAGAAGTCCTCCAACTCTCGGGCGATATGGCCGGAATCGCGCACCGATTGTACGGCGTGCCACGACGGCGGGAACAGCCGGCGGTAGCGGTTCTGGCCGAAGCGGCGATCGACCAGCAATATTGCGCCGCGGTCTTTGTCGGTGCGGATGACGCGGCCGGCTGCCTGCAGCACGCGGTTCATGCCGGGGTAGGTGTAGGCGTATTCGAAGCCGGGGATATCGCGCTCGTCGAAGTGGTGCTTGATGAGGTCGCGCTCGAGACAGATCTGCGGTAGTCCGACGCCGACGACCACCGCCCCCACCAGCCGCTCGCCGACTAGGTCTATGCCCTCGCCGAAGATACCGCCCATCACCGCGAAGCCGAGCGTGGTGTTGAGATTGTTCTCGTCAAAGACGGCGAGGAAGGCTTCCCTTTCGCGCTCGGACATGCCGGATTCCTGCACCAGGGTCTCGATGTCGGGGTGGGCTTCAATGAAGCGCTCGGCGACCTCCTCCATGTACCTATAAGAAGGAAAGAAGGCCAGATAATTGCCGGGTCGCTGACCGATCAGCGCGGCGATCGACTCGGCGACAGCGCCGTAGGTCTCGCCGCGCTTCTTGTAGGTGGTGTCGATGTGGTCGGCCAGCATCAACCGCAGGTGCTCGGGTGGGAAGGGCGAGTCGAGGCGCACCAGATAGTCGCCGTCCTCACCGCCCAATAAATCGCGGAAGTACTCCAGCGGCGACAGCGTGGCCGAGAAAAATACCGCAGCGCTGCCCCGCGCCAGGGCTGCGCGGATATTCTTCGACGGGTCGAGGCAGAACAGCTTAAAACGCACCTCCTTGCCCTGTTTTTCGGCATAGGTGGTGTAGTACTCGTCGTAGAGTTCGCCGATGCGCTCGAAGCCCAGCGCGGAAAAGTAGCATTCGACCAGTTCGTCCCAGAACAATACATTGGCGCTGCCCTGGGCCAATACTTTTTCGGCCTCGCGCAAAAAATTGTGGACCAGTGCCAGGAGATCGGTCGATAACTGCGGGTTAATCCAGCTCTCGCCGTCGCCCTCTTGCTCGATCTTTTTGCCCAGTTGGCTGAAGTGCTTGTTGAGCGCGTCGAGCCTTTTGGTCAGTTCGGGGTGGGTTTTTCCCGACAATCGTTTGAGGCCGCGGATCTCGCTTTTGTAGAGCTCGGCCGAGAACATCTCTCGCGCGCGGTCGACGAGATTGTGTGCTTCGTCGATTAAGAAGGCGTACTGGCCCTTGTTGTCCTGGAAGAAGCGCTTGAGGTGGGCGCGCGGGTCGAAGACATAGTTGTAGTCGCAGATGACGATATCGGACCATAGCGAAAGGTCGAGCGAGAATTCGAAGGGGCAAACGGTGTGTTTCTGCGCGTAGTCCTCGATGACGGGTCGGGTGAAGGCGTCCTCGTCGAAGATATCTTCGAGCGCGCCGTTGATGCGGTCGTAATACCCTTGTGCAAACTCGCATTGATCGGGGTCGCAGCTAGTGCCGCCATTGGGCTTGAAGCAGATCTTGTCGCGGGCTGTGAGCGTCAGGCTCTTGAGCTGGGCGCCGCTCTGGCGCAGGTCGTCGATGGCCTTTTCGGCAACGGTGCGGCCGATGGTCTTGGCCGTCAGGTAGAAGATCTTTTCAGCATGGCCCTTGCCCATGGCCATGACCGCGGGGAAGAGCGTCGAGATGGTTTTGCCGATGCCGGTGGGCGCCTGGGCGTAGGCGCGGGTCTCCTGCTCGATGGTGCGGTAGGCGGTGATGGCGAGGTCGCGTTGGCCGGGCCGGTATTCCGGAAAGGGGAATTCGAGCTTGGCCAGAGTCGCGTCGCGCTCGCGGCACCACTGGTGGTAAATGCGCGCCCAGTGCAGGTACTTTTCGACCAGGTCGGCGAAGAAGGCGGCGAGATCTTCCAGCGAAAAAGTGCGGCGGTCCTCGTGGCGCTTCCAGGTGTCGAGCTGCAGATAGGTGAGCTGTATATCGACCGCATCGAGGTTGCTATCGGCGGCGACGATAAAGGCGTAGACCTTGGCCTGGGCCCAGTGTACGGGATTTTCGGGCAGGTCCTCTGCGATGTCGGCTGCAGTGGTTTTGATTTCCTCGATGAGGACAGTGCCGTCGTCTTCGGCGAGCAGGCCGTCGATGCGGCCGCTGATTTCGAGGGCGATGTCGTCGCTTTCGAGGAGGTAGGCGACGAGGACTTCGGCCTGGTAGTCGTCGGGGCGGGCGTTTTGGACTTTTTGATGGCCGCGGGTGCCTTCGACCATGCGGTCGGGATGGGCGAAGCCGCCGGCAATGAGATCGCCGGAGCGGAAGACGAAGCTTACTAGTTCGCGGACGGAGGTTTTTATCAGGGTTTGGGGCATGGTGGACTGCTTGTAAGATATGGAATATTATTGGGGGCGCCATTGGTTAATGGGCGATTGGACGGTCGGGTTGGGGTTCATCTACGCTCATTCTCGCCAGGCCATCCCTGGCCTGGCTTCGAGGGGCAAAGCCCGATGTCACTATGCTGTGAAATCGGGCTTTTCAACCGCTACGATGGCCCCCCGCAACCCGACCTCCAGTGATGTAGATAATGGAAGGTGTTGTATCTACTTTTTGTGATGTATAGGAGAGGAAGATGAGCGAATCGGTTGTTTTGGGAGTGATTGGGGGGTCGGGGTTGTATCAGATGGAGGGCGCGGAGACGGTGGGGGAGCATCATTTGGATACGCCCTATGGGGCGCCGTCGGATGTGATTGTCGAGTCGAGTGTGGGGGGGCGGTCGGTATACTTTCTGCCGCGGCATGGAAAGGGGCATCGGATGTTGCCTTCAGAGGTGCCGGCGCGGGCGAATATTCACGCGCTAAAGCAGTTGGGGGTGACGCATGTGCTGGCGGTGAGCGCCTGTGGGATAATGCGGGAGGAGATCGCGCCGGGGGATATGGTGGTGCCGGACCAGATTTTCGATAGGACGCGGGGTTTGCGGCCATCGACTTTTTTTGGCGATGGGGTCGTGGGGCATTTGCCTTTTGCCGATCCGTTTTGTGGGGAAATGCGCGAGACGATTATCGACGCGGGTGCGGCGGCGGGGGCCAGGCTGCACGCGGGCGGTACTTACATTTGCATGGAAGGGCCGCTCTTTTCGACGCGGGCCGAGTCGAATTTCTACCGCGACGCGGTCGGTGCGGCGGTGATCGGGATGACGGCACTGCCCGAGGCTAAGCTGGCGCGCGAGGCCGAGATGTGCTACGGGATGCTGGCGATGGGTACCGACTACGATTGCTGGCACGAGGAGGAGGAGGACGTGACCATCGACCAGGTGCTGGCGGTGATGAAGGCCAATGGGGCGTTGGCCACCCGTATCGTCGCCGAAGTCGCGGCGCGATTACCGGCCGAGTCGGATTGTGCGTGTTTGAGCGCGGCGCAATTTGCCATCGTCACTGATCGCGATGCCATTCCGCCGCAAGCCAAAGAGCGGCTGCGGGTGCTCTACGGGAGATACCTCGATTGATGCGGATCGCGGTGGTCGGTGTCGGGCGCATTGGCGTCTTTCACGCCCGGCACGTGCAGGAGTTGGCGGCGGAACGCGGCGATTGTGTTTTGGCGGCACTGGTCGACGGCTACGGCGATCTGGCTGCGCGGGTTGCAGCGGAATTGCAAGATGGGCAGGAGGCGCCGATTGCCGCGTTTGAGGATGTAGCGGCACTGGTCGCGGCCGGGGCCGCCGACGGGGCCTTTATCGCCTCGCGCACCGAAGATCACTATCGCGACGCCCGCACCCTTATCGATGCGGGCATGCGAGTATTGTTGGAAAAGCCGCTGACCCATTCGCTGGCGACTGCGCGCGAATTCGCCGCCTACCTCGACGCCGACGACTTCCGCCGCACCGCGCTGATGCAGGCCTTTATGCGGCGCTTTGACGGGCCGCTCTTGTGCGCCAAGGAGCACATCGATCGCGGTGCGATCGGCACGCCCTTCAAGATCGTCTCGATCCTCGAAGATCCGGTGCCACCGCCCGCAGGCTATAATAGTCCCGGCCTGCTGGCGGATATGGCGGTGCACAATATCGACGAGATCGCGTGGTTTTCCGGGCAGCGGCCCGAGCGGGTCGGTGGTTGTGGCAGCCTGCTCTACAATCAGGGGATTACCGATGTCGAGGAGGATTTCGACGACGCCTTTTTGCAGCTGTACTTTCCCGGCGCGCTGGTCGGCCAGATCGCGGTCAGCCGCAACCACGTGGCCGGCTATCGCAACGAGACCTGGGCCTACGGGCCGGAGGGGGTGGTACACGTGGGGGCTTTCAGCGAGGATCCGCTGCAGGTGGAGGTGGAAGTGATCGGGCGGGGTGGTCTTGTTGCGCGCCGCGAGTTTCCGCTGCGCGACTACGGGGTGGCGGCGCCGGTTTTTATGGGACGCTTCGGTTTGGCCTACAAAGCCGAACTGGCCTACTATCTGGATCAGTGTGTGGCCGGCGCGCCCTTCGCCGTTGACCACGGCGCCGGGCTCGCGGCGCTGGAGGTGGCGGTGGCGGGAAGTGGGGCGTTGCGAAAAAAGAGCGAGGAAATCGCAGTTGAATTTACGCGAATGTGATGGAGGTCACGTTCTAAAAGGCAGCGCCTGCCTAGGTTGACAGTGCCCGTTATGGGCACACGCATGAGGAGGCCCCGCCACACTACTTTCTAGTGTGACGGGGATTTTTTTGCGCTATTTAGCCGCTGTGGAGATGGCGCTATTGCACTTTATTGGTGCTCATGGGAAAAACGGGTTTTTTACGGTCTGTTTTTCTTTTATCACTTTCTCCTGCCCCTGGTTTTTTCCATTCTTCTGAATGTGTGTTCTTGCTGTAGTGCCTTGTAGATCTCGGCGAAGCCGCGCGAGCCGTCGTCTGCCACCGGGACGCATTCGGATCCGGCTTCGCAGACGGGCATGGCGTCGCGGGGATATTCGTTGTGCAGGGCCTGTTTGCCGCAGCCGTAGTAGGTGACTTCGCCATTGGCGCGGGCATAGCGGTAGACGTGGCGCGGCGGATCGACCCAGCTGTAATCGACCTGGTATCGTTTTATGACCTTGGGGTCGATTTTGATGCCAAGGCCGGGTTTTTCCGGCACCCGATAATAGCCGCCGCGCAATTGGATCGGCTCGGCGATAAGCTGGCTTCTCCAGATATTCATGCAGGTGATGGCGGGCCACTTGGCCATGGGGCAGACCGCGCCCAGGTGCGCGGCCCAGGTGGTGGTGATGCCAGTGCCGACCAACTGCAGCCAGAAGGGCTTATTGACGGTGCTGGTGACGGCGGCTTGTTGCATGATGCTGTAGGCGCCGGCGCAGACTACGAAGCCGTCGGCAACGTCCTGCTGCAAAGTGGTGGCAATCGGCGGCGAGCCGTAGTGCATGGCGACGGGTCGGCGGATGTGGTTGCGGATTTGCAGGTTGCCCGCGACATCGGACTGGGGAATCGGCGACTCGATCATCGCCACCTGCGGATATTGTTCCAAGGTCTGCAAAAATTGCACCGCGCTGGCGGCGTCGCCGAGGGTGCCGTTGAAGTCGAGGTCGAGCTTGAAGCCCGGTGGCACGGCCTTGAAAATGGCGCGGAAACAGGCGTGCAGGTCGTACCAGGTCCGCGCCTTGAGCTTGGCGGTCATATAGCCCTGTTTGACCGCGTCTGCGCACTGTCGCGCCCAGTCCCTGGCCGGCATGTCCATCGCCCACCACGACAGCGGGCACCACTCGCGCACCTTGGTGCCGAGCAGACGATAAGCCGGAGTGCCCAGGGCCTTGCCGATGGCGTCGAAGAGCGCTTGCTGCACGCCGGCGCCTAGAGAATCTTCCCATAGCAAATCGCCGGCGGCGCGGCCGACGATGCGGTCCTCGATATCATCGGGGACTCTGGCCCAGGTATAGTTGGGAATGGTCTCGCCCCAGCCGACGGTGCCGTCGGCGAGGGTGATTTTGCAGAGTTGGACGATGCGCCAGTGCGGCAGCCAATACTGCATGTGCTGGTTGGTGTGGTTGGTGAAGGGGACATCGAGGTGGATGAGCTCGACCGATTTGACTTTCATGGGATGCGTCCTTTCGCGATGCAAGGTGGGATGAGCTAGATACGACGGCGTGGTCGGGGTGTCAAGCGGGGGAATGGCGTATATTCTCCAGTATGGAGATTCGCCGATTCGCCGAGCGAATTTTGTTCGGCACGAGCTGGGACGACAAGCTGCTGGCACTCGACCGCTATGAGGACGAGGCACCGGGTGTGGGCATTGCCACCCCCGCGGCGCCGGGGCGACCCGATGGCCTGGGGCTCGACGAGTGGCGCGGGCGGCAGAAGCTAAATTTCCGCGACGTGCGCAACTTCCACAGCGATAAGGAGCGCGGCCTGGTGCTGCACTTCTTCGCCAACCACGAGCTATTGGCGCTGGAGCTTATGGCGCTGGCGCTGTTGAAATTTCCAGACGCGCCGGAAAAATTCCGCCGTGGGCTGGTGCAAACGCTCAAAGACGAGCAGGAGCACGTGCGCCTTTACCAGGAGCGCATGGCCGAGGTCGGAGTCGAGTTCGGGGAAATTCCGGTCAGCGACTTCTTCTGGAAGTCGATCGGGCCGATGGAGAGCCCGATCGACTTTGTCACCGGCCTGAGCATGACCCTGGAGCAGGCCAATCTCGACTACGCGGTGTACTACGCCGAGACCTACCGACGACTGGACGACGCGGCGACGGCGGCGATACTCGAGCGGGTCTACCGCGACGAGATCGGCCACGTCAAGCACGGGCTGACGTGGTTCAATCGCTGGCGTTCGCACCAAGAGGGCGAGTGGGATGCCTATCGCCGGGCATTGCGCTTCCCGCTTTCGGCCGCGCGCGCTAAGGGCATCGGCTTCAATCGCCAAGGAAGGGCGCAGGCCGGGTTTTCCGCGGCGTATATCGATGAGTTGGAGTTGTTTTCGCAATCGCGCGGGCGCTGCCCGGCGGCCCATTGGTTCAACGCCAATTGCGAGGGACAGGTGGCGCTGGGGCGGCCGGGCTTTACGCCGCCGAAACTGGCGGCGCAATTGGACGCGGATCTCCAGGCCTTGCCGATGTTGTCGTGCGCTCGTGACGATGCGGTACTGTTGCGCGAGAAGCCCTCGGCGGTTTTTTTGCGCCACTTGCAGTCGCTGGGCTTCGCAATGCCGGAGTTCGTCGAATACGGCGCGGGCGAACTGGCGGATACGCCTTTCGCCGCGCGCAAGGTCACCGCACTCAGGCCCTGGGGTTGGAGTCCGGATAGTGCGCGTTTCTTAGAGCCGCTGGCCGGGGGGCTGCCAGAGCACGGCGACGGGATCTGTTGGAGCGAGGAAGTGCGGCGGCTCTACGCCAAGTCGTGGAGCGCTGCGCGACTGGGCGAGTTTCTTGCGAATGCGACGGAGGACTTCCTCTGCGGCGACGAGGTGGTTGGCAGCGCCTGCGCCACGGTCGAGGATGTATTGACGCAAATCGCGCGCTTGCCCGATGCGGTGGTGATCAAGGCGATATACGGCTCGTCTGGTCGCGACCAGATCCACTGCCGCGACCGGGTCTTGCGCGATGGGCAACGCGGCTGGTTGGAGAATATCCTGGCGCAGCAGGGCGAGGTCGTGGTCGAACCGTGGCTCGACAAGGTGATCGATCTGTCGCTGCACGTGGACGTGGCGGCCGACGGGACGGCGGCGCTGCGCGGCTGGACGCGTTTTCTCACCGATGGGCGCGGACAGTACCGCGGCTCGCTGGTCGGGCAGATCGCTTCCGGCCTCGACGTGGAAGTAAAGAAATTTCTCTACGGAGCTGGTCGCGATCCGCGCAGACTGGTGCAACTCGGCGAGCGGTTGGCGGCGTTTTTGGCCGCGCCGATGGCCGCGGCGGGTTATCGCGGCCCGGTCGGGGTTGATGCGCTGATCTACCGCGACGGCGGCGGCTTAAAGCTCAAGCCGGTCGTTGAAGTCAACCCGCGCACGACCATGGGGCGGGTGGCGCTGGGTTTGCGACAGCGGGTCAATTCGGCGCGGACGGCGCTGTGGGTGGTGCTGAGCGCGCGCGAGGTCCAGGCGGCGGGTTATACCGACCTGGCGGACTGTGCCCGGCAACTTGAGGCACAGCACCCGGCGCGGCTGATGCCCGACGGCGAGCAGTTGAGCGAGGGGGCGGTGTTTACGACGGATCCGACGCGGGCGCAGGCCTTCGCGACCGTACTGCTGGTCGGCGAGTCGTTTGCGATGTGCGAGGCCCAACTGACCGGCGCGGGTTTAGCGCTGATCTAAGAGCGCTTCGATCTCCGGTGGAAAGCCGCGGTGCCCATCGCGGTTGATGCAGGTGCCGATGAGGCGACCGTGCAGGACGTGGGTGCCGTCCTCCTTGTAGATATCCTGGACAAATCTGAAGCGCAGGCGGCTCTCTTTTTCGATGCGGAGTTTGACAGTATAGCGGTCGCCGCTCTGCAGTGGGGCCTTGTAGTCGATTTCGGCGCGGGTGAGGACGAGGTCGTGGCCCTGCCGGTGGAAGGCGGCAAAGCTGAGGCCGAGGCTCTGCAAGTATTTGTGTCGGGCGTGTTCGAGGTAGTTCTGGTAGACCGCGTTGTTGACAACGCCCTGGAGGTCGCATTCGTAGTCGCGGACGTCGGCGGTTAGTTCGAAGTCGGGAGCGTGGTCTGGCATAGTGCGTGCGTATTTCGCGTTATCCCGCCCGAAAACAATCCGGAGTTTACATCTCCGGGCCAGATCGCGACGTTGTGAATTTTACGGTTGCTGTAGAGGCAATCTATTGCAGATCGTCGTGGAGGTAAATGGCCAGGATGTAGAAGACGCCGCGGGCGATGGTGAGGGCGACGAAGGCGAGGAGGAATTTGTGGGCGGTGTTTTGGGCGAGAGCAGTTTTGTTGGAGGGGGTTAGTTTGGGCAGGAGGAAGAAGGAGCACAGGAGGGGGAGGGAGGGGAGATTGAGGACGGCGAAGTCTTTGGGGTGGGTGATAAAGAGGATGAATTGGGCGAGGACGCCTAAGAAAACGGCGAATTCGGCGGCGTGTTTCGTGCCGATCCAGGTCGCCAGGGTGCACTTGTCCGTATTCTTGTCGGCGTCGCGGTCGGGGAGGGTGAAGGCGATGGCGATGGCGAGTTGGTGGAGGAAGAAGGGGAGCATATAGGTCGCGTCGGCGAAGGTATTGGCCTGGACGTAGTAGCCGATGTGAGGGAGCAGCAGGCCGACGCCGAGGGCCTGGAGCAGCTCGCCGCCAAAGCGATAGTTGAGGCGCAGGGGCGGAATACTGTAGGCCCAGAGCAGAAAGGTGCCAGCGGCGAAGAGCAATAGGGTCCAGGGGCGGTCCAAGTAGCGGGTGAAGATATAGCCCAGGGCCAGGACGGCGACCGCGGCGCCGGCGCCGGCGATGAAGAGCTCGCGCGGGGCGAGCAGGCCGTCGGTGAGGACGCGGGAGCCGCCGGAGAAGATCGTCGGGTGCGGGTTGTGAGCGTCGGCGTCGCGGTCGGCCCAGTCGTTCCAGAAGACGATATAGAGCTGCATGGCCAGGCCGTAGAGCACCAGGAGCAGGGCGAAGTCCCAGCGGCAGACCCAGGCCTGTTGGCAGGCCAGGAGTTGGCCGAGGATCAGCGGTAGCGCGATGTTGATCTGGGCAGGCGCGCGCGCGGCCTGGAGCCAGGATTTCAGCGCCATAACGGGGCCAGGAGCCAGATGCGCCCCTCAGCCAGGCCCATAGCGGCATACAGGACCAAGCCCAGGACTAGGGCCTGGCCGCCGATGGCCAGCGAGAGGATCTGCTCCCGATAATGGGCGATGCCCTGGCCCAATAGCAGGAGCGGCAGCAGGTGGAGTAGCGCGATTGGTCGAGTCGCGTCGATCTGGATATGAAGGTCAGTTGCAGCGGATGCCATGGCACCTCAACCGGTAGCGATTACGCGAGATCGATAGCTATTGGGCTCATCGGCTCAGTCCACTTGCACGACGGCGAGGACGGCGGCGTGGTCGCTCGGCCACTGGATGGCGTGGTGGTCGAGTACTTCGGCGGCAGCACAGCGCAGGAGACCGCGGTGGTATATATAGTCTATGCGGTCCTGCCAACTGGCCGGGTTGCGCGGGGTCCAGGTGCGGCCGGGATGAGCCAACGGGTCGGGATGGGTGTTGCGGTAGGCGTCGGTGAAGCCGGCGTCGGCCATCGCCTGGCTCACGGGCCAGTTGACGACCAGATCGCGGTGCAGGGCACGGGCTGCGGGCGTCCAATCGAGGTGGGAAGGGCAGTTGAAGTCGCCGGCGACGACGACGGGGCGGTCGGGATCTCGCAGCCGCGGCGCAAGGGCTTCGAGGATGCCGCGGATTTCGGCGCCGCGCGTTTGCTCTTCGGCCGCGACCAGGGCTGCGGCGCTGGCGTCGGGTTGGCGGACATCGGTGCAGAAGTCGGGCAGGTAGTGGATCCACAGGGTGTAGACCTCGAGGTGGCGGTCGGGGCCGAGCGCTAGCGTTGCACCGCCGAAGCGGAAAGGGTCGTCGAAGAGATCGTGCGTTGCCCCTATGGGGAAGCGGCTGATGAGCGAGAGATTGGAACTGCGTCGGTAAAACTCGAAACCCAGTGCGTCGGCTATGCGCGGACCCGAGCCGTAGGTCTCCTGCATCGCGACGATGTCGGCACCGCAGTCGCCGATGATCTCGATGATGCGTTCGACGCCCTCGACCGCGCCGTCCTCGCGCCCGCCGTTCCAGATATTCCAGGATAATACGCGGATTTCGTCTGTGGCTACAGGGGCCGGCGTGGCCGCGCGTTGTGCCCGCGCGGCGATTTCCGCGGGTGTGGCGATGCCCTCCC
>CENY01058491.1_pt1 | contig 14327 bp, 10 predicted proteins | sample 356181 | NCBI WGS metagenome assembly CENY01 (sample SAMEA2619840, study PRJEB7988) | marine metagenome | isolation source: saline water (ENVO:00002010), including
GACAACTTCAACAAAGAGTTGAGTAGGGATCAAGTCTCTGAGACCGCAGACGCGCTTTTGATCGAAATGAAAAACGAGATCATCAGTGCGAAAGCTCAGATCGCTGTGCTAGAAGACCAACTCGTAAAGACAATGGCGGAAGTCGCTGATCTGGCAGAGGACATTGTGACGGCCCAAAGACGCCAAGAACTGGCGCGAGGCATCAGCGACGAGGACACAGCTGGCCTAGCAGAGGATTGGTTATCCAAGGCAAAAGACCAGCGAACCATCTTGCTTAAGAAAGCAGGAGCCCTGCAAGAAGAGGTCGAATTCCGCTCTCAGACGATCGACGAAATGTACAGCCGCTTCAAAGAGGCACAGCTAAAACAGGAGACACTCTCCACCACCTCCGGGAGGACAACCGCCTCTGAATCGATCAAGGACGTTGAGGAACTCTTAGACGACCTGAATCTCATGGCCCGAAACAGAACGGGTGATAAGACCAACAACCCGACCGACGAGATATCGGTTGAGGAGACCTTTCAAGCAGAATTGAAAGAGCTTTCGTCAACGCAACCTCTCGATGTCGATTCCGCTCTAGACGAGCTGAAACGAAGAATGGACGAGACCTAACCCCGATTGTACTCAACACCCACAAGTACTAACCATCAAAAACCCGGCCCGCCGGCTAGCGAAAGTCGCTCGACCTGGGGCGTAGCAAGAGAACCGTAAGCCCTAGGCACCCACCCTTCTCGGGCTGGTTCCAAGCTTACGGTTCCGATACCTTTTTGTGGAGATTCTCCCGGAACAACCGACACAAACCCTCCAAGTTATCTATGCAGAACTGGATCGGCATCGCCATCTGGATCGTAATGGGCGCCGCAATCGGGCTCCTGATGCGCGCCGCTATAAGTCGGCCGGAAGAACAACCTGGCCATGCTCAGGTCATCATGCTCCTTGGTGCATTCGCAGCTGTGATCGGTGGCATGCTCGGAGTTGGGATTTTTCACCTATTTGATCCGCTCGCACTCAGTATTGGCGGCATGCTGGGCGCTGTAGCTTTTTCGGTCCTCATGACCTTCATCTATCGCTGGGGCCTGCGCACGCTCATTTAGAGCTCCAGGGTCCGGCAGAAGGACACCCCCTATGTCGGACGTACAGCGATTCATTGATTCTAACCTCGGGCGCTTTCGTGCTGAGCTTCAAGATTTCCTGCGCATTCCTTCAGTCAGTGCCGACCCTCAGTACGACCAAGACACCCGCGCTGCCGCGGAGTGGCTCTCATCGCAACTGACTGTCGCCGGGCTAAAATCAACCGTCTTTAAAACCCCCGGCCACCCTATCGTTTTGGCCGAAAAACAAACGGGTGATCCTAACGCCCCAACGGTTCTGATATACGGTCACTACGATGTCCAACCACCAGACCCTCTGGAACTCTGGCATTCTCCGCCATTTGAGCCGAGCGAGCGCGATGGGCGGATATACGGCCGCGGCTCAGCAGACGACAAAGGTCAGCTTTACATGCATGTGAAGGCCTTGGAGGCATACCACGCCACAGGAACAGAGTTGCCCGTCAACGTCGTCTTGATCGCGGAGGGAGAGGAAGAAGTGGGTTCGCCGAACCTTGTGCCATTCTTACTAGAACATGCAGATAAACTCGCGTGTGACGTCGTGCTAATCTCTGACACAGGAATGTACGCCGAAGGGCTTCCCTCGATCGGGTTTTCTCTCCGTGGTTTAGCATATTTCGAAATCCACGTGCACGGAGCCAATAGCGACCTGCACTCTGGCGAATTCGGTGGCGCCGTAGCTAACCCGGCCAACATGCTGGCGCGGATCATCGCGTCTCTGCATCGAGATGACGGATCTGTAGCGATCGAAGGTTTCTACGACAACGTGCTCGCATGGGATACTGAAACCCTGGAGGAAATAGCAAGTCTACCCCACTCAGATGACGAGTTTTCCAAAGCACTCGACCTGGATCAGCTGACAGGAGAAGACGGGTACGAAACACTGGAGCGCCTATGGATTCGTCCTACCTGTGATGTATGTGGATTTCTTTCGGGCTACACTGGTGAGGGTGCGAAGACAGTGCTCCCTAATCACGCCATGGCCAAAGTCAGCTTCCGCCTTGTTCCGGACCAGAATCCCGATCGAATCTATCAGCTACTCAAAGCTCACATCTCCAGTCTAAACCTGCCCGGTGTTCGGGTGGACGTTTTGGATCTCCACGGAGGAAGACCATGGCGAACCAGCGTTGAAGGTCCGGCCTTCGAAGCAGCGTCAGAAGCACTGGAGGAAGCGTTTGGGACCAAGCCGGTTCCCATGGGTGGCGGAGGTTCAATTCCGATAGTGATCGAATTCGAAGAAAAGTTGGATGCGAACGCACTCCTAGTAGGATTTTCCCTCCCAGGGTGCAACCTACACGCGCCAAACGAGTGGTTTCCGATAGACAATTATGAAAAAGGAATCGGTGCTCTGGCACGGCTTTATCATAAGCTAGTCAAGGTCGAGACTGGCTCGTAAGTCTAAGTGCACCTCGTCCCCACCCACTTCAAGTCAGTGATACATTGGGCAATAACATGGTAGCCAATTCAGCTACATGACGACTATGAGCAGAGAAACCGACTGATGCCTCTTGGCGCCCTGAACAACCACAGAGAGAGGACAATGCCGCTCCTCGCCATTGATACGGGGGGAACCTTCACCGACCTAGTTTTACTGATCGGTGATGAGATCCAGACCTTGAAGGTGCCCTCCACGCCTAATGACCCCTCACAAGCGGTTCTCGACGGAATCAAGCAGATCCTTGGGGGACGCGATGACTTTGCACTCCTTCATGGCTCTACCGTGGCGACAAATGCCCTACTCGAAAGACGCGGCGCACGTGTAGCTCTAGTGACGAACCAAGGCTTCGAGGACGTCATCGAGATTGGACGCCAGGACAGACCGCAACTCTACGCATTGGTTGGCCACCGTCCTCCACCCTTAGTAGCTCGGGATGATCGGATTGGTGTACCCGGTCGTATAGGACCGCAAGGAGAGGAACTCGAACCACTCAACGACGAACACTTAGCGAGTCTCGCAGATGACATTCTTAAGCGAGGAGCCGAATCCGTTGCTGTCTGTCTTTTACACTCTTATGCGAACCCTGCCCACGAACAAAAGGTATCAAAAGCAATCGCTGAAAGGCTCGCTGACTACGCGATCCCAATTTCGGTCTCCAGTGAGATCGTGCCAGAATTTCGAGAATACGAAAGAACTTCAACGACGGTACTGAACGCTTACGTAGCTCCAATAATGGATCGATATCTAGGTCGACTAGCACGGGAGGCTGGAGCGGAAAGACTTTCGATCATGGGCTCAAACGGAGGAGCACTAACAATCGATCGGGCTCAGCGCGAACCCGTTCATACGGTGTTGTCGGGTCCAGCTGGTGGGGTCGTGGGTGCTCTTACATGGGGGGGGCGGGGCGGCTTCGATTCAATCTTATCTTTCGATATGGGGGGTACGTCGACTGACGTATCGCTCTGCCCAGGCCGACCCCTTCGAACACGTGAGTTTTCGATCGGCGGACAACCGGCAGCTATTCCTGTGATCGACATCCACACAGTAGGGGCTGGTGGGGGATCGATAGCACGAGTCGACCCAGGGGGAGCCTTACGAGTCGGTCCGCGCAGCGCGGGCGCCCAACCCGGACCTATCTGTTACGGACTAGGTGGCAAGGAGGTCACGGTCACCGACGCGCACGTCTGGCTAGGCCGACTTCCGGAGGATGCCTTTCTTGGTGGAACCCGGCCACTCGATCGAAATGCAGTCCAAGCGCCGCTGAGCGAGATTGCCCAAGCTCTGGAGATGACTCTAGACCAAGCTGCTGAAGGCATTCTCTCAGTCGCAGACACGGCGATGGAAAGGGCATTGCGAGTTATTTCTGTAGAGCGTGGATATGATCCAGTAGACTTCGCAGTAGTGGCCTTCGGTGGCGCAGGCGGGCTTCACGTTGCCGAGCTTACGAAGCGCCTAGGTTCGCGTCGAGCACTCGTGCCACCTGATCCCGGGTTGCTTTCTGCTTATGGAATGCTGGCCTCACCGGTCACCCAAGAGGCCTCACGAACAGTGCTCCTCAATACTGAAACACCCGAGCTAGAGAACCGACTTGTCGAGTCCTTAAGTGACCTAGAAGAGAGTGCACGTAAATCGATGGCAGAAGGAGGCGTTGACCCAAATTCAATCAGTGTGGAAAGATGGGTCGACGCGCGCTATCAAGGGCAGAGTTTTGAACTCAGTGTCCCAGTCGAAGACTGGGTCGAAGAGTTCCATAAGGCACACGATGAGCGTTATGGGTACCGACGAGACCAAACTGCGGTGGAGGCGGTAACCCTGCGAATCATCGCATCTGCTCCACCTCTTGACCTGAGAGCTGCGCGGTTACCGACCGTGGGTAACGCAGCCCAGATGAAATCTGTGTCGCTCGTCTACGGTGGGCTAAAACACGAGGCGATGAGCCTGTGGCGAAACGAGTTAGGTCCAAAAGACATTCTGCATGGGCCACTTGTGGTGAAAGAATACAGTGGAACGGTCTGGGTGCCCCCTGATTGGACGATGAGCGTCGACGAGTGGGGCACGCTCCACCTGACAACAGACTAAAGACCCACCACTTTCTATCTTTTGGGTTTTCGCCTAAAGGCGCAGCATCCAAACGCATATGATCTAGCATGAGCCCAGACGTCAGCAAAATCTCCAGGACCCGTTCTAAGGGAACCGAAGCACTCGCGAATGGCTCATCGTCATTGAAGGTCACGGGGGCAGCGGACTCAGAGCCGCCATACATAGTGGCTCTTGCCGCAGGCTTGGCAGTATTTGTCCTCTACGCGGCGACTTTAGCACCGACGACAGGATTCTGGGATACCAGTGAGTACATCGCCACTGGGGAAATTATGGGTATACCCCATCCACCGGGGAACCCACTCTTTGTGGTACTGGCACGTGCATGGTCGATACTCCTTAGCCCGCTCGGGCTGACCGCGGCAGTAAAGATAAACCTCTTCAGCTCCTTCATGAGTGCAGCGGCCCACGCATTCTGGTTCCTCGTAGTGCACCATGTCCTGAGGCATTTCTCCGAGAAACAGAGTTTCCGTCTCATAGGCGCAACTGCTGCGGTATTGGTGAGCGCGACTGCCTTCACTGTCTGGAATCAGTCAAACGTCAACGAGAAAGTATACACAGTATCGCTTCTCACGATTGCCTTACTGTCATGGCTCATCGTCCGCTGGCAAGAAAACCTCGAGCGAGGTAAAGAAGACGATAATCTTCTGATTCTCATGGTGTTCGTGCTCGCCCTTAGTGTTGGGAACCACCTAATGGCATTCCTGGCTGCCCCCGCCATCATACTCTTTGTCCTTTGGGTGCACCCTCGCACCCTATTGAACTGGCGTTTGTATGTCGGAGGACTGGCGGCTGCCATCCTCGGGCTGTCGATCCACCTCTTCCTGCCAATACGGGCAGGACTCGGTCCAGTTATCAACGAAGGGGCTCCAACCTGTCCTGATATAGGATCAGCCATCACCGCCGTGGTCAGCTACGGAAAAGCTGGGTGCGAGGCACTCTCTGAAGCACTGAACAGAACCCAGTATGACAAGCCATCCCTGGTGCCCCGGCAGGCACCCCTGACTGATCAGTTCTTGAACTACCTTCAGTACTTCGACTGGCAATGGGCACGGTCATTAGAGGGTGAACAGGGAGTTTTTGCTCGCATCCGTCTTCCATTCACAATGCTCTTCACTGGACTTGGAATCTGGGGTGCTGTGGAACATTACAGGCGGGACAAAGCCGGTTTCATATACATCGCCACGCTGTTTGCAACTCTTTCGATCGCACTGATCTACTACCTCAACTTCAAGTACGGGTATTCACTCCTTGCTCCCGTTGCGGACCGCTCGCTGCATGAAGTTCGGGAGCGCGACTACTTCTTTGTAGTAAGCTTTTCCGTGTGGGGACTTTGGGCCGGAATGGGTATAGCCAGTTTGTGGAAGGAAACGGCCAACGAAGCAGGATTGGGGCTAAAAAAGGCGAGTCCGATTCTCCTGCTCGCTCTAATACCCCTAGGCCTCAACTGGAGCTGGGCGACCAGAACATATGACTACGCTGCTCGGGACTGGGCCTACAATCTACTCATGAGCGTCGAACCATATTCGGTCCTATTCACCAACGGTGACAATGACACCTTCCCGCTCTGGTACCTACAGGAGGTAGAAGGTATCCGAAGGGACGTCACGGTCATCGTAACGTCATATCTCAACACAGACTGGTACACAAAGCAACTCAAGAGGCTCACGGAGCCTTGCCACGACATCGACCCGGCGTCGGACTGGAGCGTGATCCAGTGCCAGAGGCCGTACGACCCAAGTAACACACAGGCAGCATACGTCACTGAACTAGGGAAAGCAGGAAACCAGACGCCGATTATAATCCAATCGATCTCTCCACCTACGAGGACTATTCTCCCCCTCACAGACGAGCAGATAGAAGAGGCCTCGATGGCCTTTACACGCTTGGACCAAGGCGTAGCGATCCAGATCGGCAATATTGAAGCCCGCCTACCAAGCGGCATGCTCCTACAGCCATGGCAACGTTTTGCTCTAACGCTTCTCGTCGAATCCATAGACGACAGACCTATCTACTTCGCGTCCAGCGGAAATGCGGCGGCCTCTCTTGGCGTCCAATCCTACCTCGTACGCCAAGGCTTGGCTTTCCGGTTGAGTAATGGTCCACCGGCAGATAACCCCCGGTTCACAGCACTGACCGGATCACCCTACGTCCCAGTGACAGGTGAATTCGTTGACCAAGAGCGGACAGCGCTACTAGCCGACCAGGTATTCATCCATCGCGGTGATATTCCCCAGTGGGATCACTGGCCGGATATCGCCACGATTGGGATCCCAAACTATTACTCATGGGTGTACCTCTCTCTACTAGAAGCAGCCGTTCAGTATGGGGACACTGAGGCTCGAGAACGGTACGAGGTTCTATCACAGCAGTGGCAGACCCTAGGCACTCCAGAACAGACTGGCCTGTAGTCTCCCTAGAAGGGTCATCCCCCTAAATCTACTACGACCCCCAAGTCTTCCCGTTCTGCGACCTCCAGCACTAGAGAGGCCACAGCTAGGTCTTGGACTGCATTGCCAACCGATTTAAAGAACGTGATTTGTTCGCTGTCTCGTCGACCTTCCTTCTCTCCAAGCAGGATCTCGCCAATCTCAGCATGCATGATGGACTCATCCACTACACCGTCTCGGATTGGTCCAACGATATCCCCAGCCTCATCCAGGATAGCATCCCGTTGGTCAACAACCACCCGGGCTCGTGTGATGAGTTCTGCGTCTACCTCACGCATGTCGATGGTAAACGATCCGACTCCGGTCACGTGAGTGCCTGGGTCGATTTGGCAGCCCTTGAAGACTGGAGTGGTGCTGCTTGTGGCTGCAATCACTATATCGGCACCGGCGATCGCTATACTAGGATCGCTCAACCCAAGCGCAGTAACACCTTCGAGTTCTGAAGCGAGTTGCTGCGCACTGGTCCCGCTTAGTGAAACCACCCGTACTTCTTGAATATCACGAACGCACCGGACAGCCTCTAACTGAGTCCGCGCCTGAACACCGGCACCGAAGAGTGCCACCACAGATGAATCTTTTCGCGAAAGGACTTGAGCTGCGAGTCCACCGATTGCTCCAGTCCTAAGAGCTGTAAGCCAAGTCCCGTCCACTAGAGCTAACGGCCTTCCCGTTACGGGGTCCATGATCAGGACGACTGCGTGGATCACTGGTAACCCTTTAGTCACATTACCCGGATTCACTGACACAACCTTAGCGCCGGCTTGGCCTGACGGTTTCATATGCGCCGGCATAAAGAGCGAAACACCGAACTCTGTTTCAAGCCCGAGCCTTATCGGCACAGTCGCCTGACCAGACGACAGGACCGAGAAAGCATCACGCATCGCGTCTATGGCTGCCGGCATATCTACTGCTTGACGCACATCGGCTTCGGATAGTATTCGCATTTGCATAGAGATTGTATTGAGTGCAGAGTGCTCTCAATTGTAAAGACATGAAGCCCCAAGGACACAGATGCAAAGAGAGTGTTTAGACATACTAGTGGTGGGAGCAGGAGCATTCGGAGCAGTCTCGGCGCTTGAACTCGCTCAGAGAGGGCACCAGGTAACTATCCTCGACCGAACAATCGGTCCGCACCCAAGCGCCTCATCAAACGACATAAGCAAGATGATCCGCATGGATTATGGATCGGATATTTTTTACCACGAGCTCGCAGATTACTCTCTGGACATATGGGAGCAGTGGAACGAGGAGTGGCCGAAGCGCTTGTATCACCCCGAACGCTTTCTAGTGCTTGCTGCCAAGCCATTTGAACCTGGGAGCTTTGAATTCGAAAGCGAACGTGTTCTTCGGCAGCGAGGGTATACACCCGAGCGATTTAATGCCGCACAACTCGCTGCCAAATGGCCGGCATGGAATGCCAGCCTTTATCCCCAAGGTTATCTAAGTCCCCGAGGAGGCTGGGCAGAAAGTGGTGCAGTCGTATCGCGTCTGCTGGAATCGGGGCGGACCGAAGGGGTGCATTTTATCCAGGGGGCACTCGACGAAGTGCTGAGCAAGGGCTCCCAAGTGTCCGGCGTCCGCTATCGAGAGCGGAATGGGTCAATGAATACGCTAACAGCAGATCGAGTGGTGGTGGCAGCAGGAGCGTGGACACCAATTCTTCTCCCTTGGCTAGAGGATACTCTCAAGCCGGTAGCTCAACCCATCATACATTACGAGGTAGAGAATCCATCCCGCTGGCAGAGCCCAATCTTTCCCCCGTTTGCAGCTGACACGTCTGGCTCTGGATGGTACGGGTTCCCCTCTCTGCAGGACGGGCGCCTAAAACTTGGTCACCACGGAAATGGACGCGTTGTCGATCCCGACTCGCGAGGGGAGGTATCCAAGAAACACCTAGACCACGCCCGATCTTTCCTGCGGAGTTCACTACCCAAACTCGCAGACGTCCCTGTAGTCGGAACTAGGGTATGCCTTTACTGCGACACCTTCGACGGTGACCTGTGGATCGGTGAGGACCCCGAAAGATCAGGTCTTATCGTTGCTGCTGGCGGTAGTGGCCACGGCTTTAAGTTCACACCGATGATTGGTAAAATCGTTGGAGACGCTTTGGAAAAGCGGGACAACCGATGGCTTTATCGATTTGATTGGCGCGAGCGAGGAAAGCCAAGAAAAGAAGCGGCTCGGTTACAACTCTAAACTCCAGCTAAACAGGGATCCAATGAAGTTCATCCATACAAAAGAAGGGACAGAGCCGGCCGGACACTACAGTCAGGCAGTGGTTTACGGCGGCGTCGTTTACGTCTCGGGCATGCTGGGTAAAGACCCGAAGAACCCAAGTGCACACCCCGGCGACGCTGCTCAGCAGGCACGCCAGGCTCTCACCAACGTAGAAGTTGTGCTTGAGGAGGCGGGATCCAGCTTAAAGTCTGTTGTGCGAATGATGATATACGTATCAGGCATAGAGCACTGGAGCGCAGTAAACGAAGTCTATACCGAAGTCATGGGTCCTCATAAACCCGCTAGGGCGATCGTCCCGGTTAAAAGCTTCATGGATCCCTATGTACTTGAGATCGTCGCAACCGCTGCCTTAGGAAGCTGACTAGCAGAAAGTCGCAGGTAGAGACCCATTGAAAATTACTCTGCCGACTAACTCGAGACGATCACGTCGCAGTAGGCACAAAGCCGGCCCTTTCTAAAGTATCTGAAGACGCGGAACGGATCTTGATCCTACCCGGACCTGATGATGCCGGGCGGAGGACCGGACCGGTTAGCGCCTCGTCGTCGCGTACCTCTAACACGTAGTCAAAAAGCTCTGGGCGAACATCGACAGCATCTCCTCGACTGAACAGAACGATCCGGGGAACTTCATTTAGCAACTGTTTAGTGAGGACAAGGGAGCGAATACGAGCCTCGGCGTCTAGAGAATCAAAAGGATGTTCTATTGGCAAGCTAGCGACACACCGACCCTGAGCCGAAACCAGAGAGGCCACTGCTAGTCTGATCGCGATGCGGCCGACCGCCAAGTCTTCTTCTGAGAGCGGGGTAAGCGCACCGTCACTTCCTTGAAGACGGACGACTCCGCCTTCGAACGTAATTGCCAAAACACGCCCACCGGACACTCTTGATACGAAGCGAGAGGCTCGATCGAGAAGCAGGTCTTTCGAACGAGCAATCCGAGCAACCCGGACCCTGATGAGCGCAGCCGCTACTGCTCCCTTTGTATCATCAAGCTCATGTAAAGGCGCGGCCTGAGCCCCATCGAGTTCCTCAATCCTTACGCGAAGGACTTCTAACCTCTCTGATCCGGCCTCCACTGCAGCGTGTAGCCTCAGTGCAGTGCGCTCTAGATCCTGGAGATGCTGTGGCTTCATCTCGAGTTGGTCCCACCTGCTCTTCCACCAAGTTCCATCCTGAACAATCGATTCCCATTCTTCCATCAGAGTTGTTAGCACCTCTTCGTAGTGGCTCTCCAGAACCCTGCCACAAGTCGGACACGGTGCTTCCGGACCTCTGGCTTCCATGCCGCGGATGCGACGCCTCAACTCTCGAGCCCGGTCTCGATATGCGAAGAGAGTGGTTTCCGCATCTTGACGCTCTCGCAGCCAGTCCATGATTGCTACTTCCAAGTCTCCATCTACCTCTGTGACATCAGCTCTGCTAGCAAGCAACTCCCGCTGTGCCGTCTTAAACTCTTCGGCAACCTGTTCTGGATTAATCCCTCCCAATCCCCTAAGAGGCTTCTGAGGTGAAGACTCAACCGTCTCTGGTGGCATTGTCGAGCCTAAAGCTTCCAAAGCGGCATCGACAAGGCTCACACCGCGGCTTTCCGCAACGGCATCGATCGCCCTTCTAAGGGAACCATCCAGAGTCTCCCCATCGGTTCCAATCCACCATCTCGAAAGAGCCGTTTCTGGGCCGTTACTTCCCACACCTCTGAAGAGGTCGGCCACCGCTCTGCGCGCGCGCCCTCCTCCTCCAAGGATCGCTGTTAACCCGATCGGAATCGACGCACTCACTCTACCAAACCCGGAGACCACCCCATCCAGTGCTTGAACGGCACCGATTGGCCTATCGGGCGATAAGGACGAGTTCCCTTGCAGTATTTCCGTAAGCACACGTTCGGTCTCTAGGCTGCGCTTCCCATCGTGCTCAAGCTCGGCTAGGACAGTGTTCCGCAGCTGAGCTGCATGATCGACAGGAAGCCAGGCTTCCGCTGGAACGCGGAGATCCTTGTCAGCTTCAACCGCCAAATGGAGCGCTTCGCCCCTCAGCGCACGCAGCGGCTCACCCTGAAGCGCAAGTAGGTCCTTAGGTCTCGCCCCCTGTACTCGAAGTCTAACGATCTTGTCCGTGATACCACCCGGCACTTCACCGAGCACTTCCCTTACTTTTCTTATTACCCGATCCGGATCTCCTGGTGGCCCAACCTTCACGGGCGCAAGCGCAACTACAGGGCGAACAGGAATAGTGTGGAAGGAGACCTGACCGGTCTCAAGATTTGCCATCAAGAAACCTTTCTCATCTCCTGCCTCCTCCCAAGGATCTAGGGCAACGCGCTCAAGTGAACCCGGATACCTCACTCGCTGCGACAACTTCCTTCGTTGGTGCTCTCCGCCCAACGCAACGTAGTCCCATTCCTCAGGATCAATCATGATCCCGGCAGCCTCGCCACGAGCGGCCTCTGCGTGCATCACCAAAAGATTCCAGCGCATACGAGGGTCTGGATCGGGCAAAGGAGGAGCACTGCGCACCACTGCGCGGTAAGGTACCAAGCAAGCGTTCAAACCCAGCCGATCGATCTCGATCCGTTGTATACGTGCCGTTACAGCATCCACATTGGCAAGAGTGTCTAACACCGCGAGTGCTCCCGGATCTCCAGATCGTCGTGGCGTGTCTCTCGGGCCTGCCACCATCAGTACTCGTGTGCCCGGAAGCCCAGTACTCATTGACTCTAACCCTCGAGCGAGTGCCACTACAGCACTAGCTGGCGGATCAGGACGGTCAAAGACGTCCCCTGCCACCACCACCACGTCCGGCCGTAGTCTGATTAGTTCTTGCACGGCTCGCTCGAATGCCGCCGCCACATCACGCTCACGCATATCCGCTCCCCGGACCACGCGCCCGTAAGCCCGAAATCCGAGATGGAGATCCGAAAGGTGAGCGATTATCACGAGCTTAGGAGCTTCTGCCGCATACTGGATCCCAACTCCAGAGCGAGTCCGATTGGGCATGGAATGCCGCGTCGAATACTGTCGCCATTTTGGCTTTGTGATTCACCAGCAAGCGCACCATCCACTTAATCCGTCGGTGACGAGCGTTCATCATCTCGATGGACTCAAGCTACCCCTGTGATATACCAATGCATCTCGCCCCGTAACAGCCGAATGCTCAACGCGACCAATCAGAATGGTATGGTCCCCTCCCTCCAGAAGCTCATAACGTGAACACTCTAGCCAAGCCGTCGCTCCATCAATTATCGGAACACCAAAAGTCCCGACCTGCCAAGCCGCTCCTTCGAAACGCTCTCTAGAAGGCTCCGCAGCGAAACGATCTGCTACTGCTCCCTGATTTCCCGCCAAGATGTTCACCGAAAAATAGTCTGAGGCGATTAGCCGGTCATGCAAGGTCGATGTTTGCCCAATACACACCAAGATTAGGGGGGGGTTGAGCGAGACCGACGTAAAAGAATTTACAGTTAACCCAAAGGGGGCATCGGCTCTTTCACTTGCTGCGACGACCGTCACACCCGTGGGATAAGAGCTCATCACCTCTCGGAGTGAAGCGTTTCCGTCGACATACTGGTCCATTAGAAGCTTGCTCACCGGGGGGTCCAGACTAGCTTGTGCCTTCGTAACCGAATCACGGGTCCAAGATCAGAGGCAGTGCCACAAGATTGATGCAAAAGCACTTACTAGTAGTGGCGGTGATCTTAACGGCGGGTACCGGCTGCGACAACGTAGAGTTTGGGGGCCTTGACATCGCACTTCAAGCTCCTGAATCAGCGACTAAGCAGACCACGGTGGACCTGGCGCCCACTGAAACCGCGGAGTACCCAGACACTAATGGAGTACTCCTACTAGCCGGTATGCGACAGGGAGCTATAGGTCGATTCATCGTTGTTGGTGAAGTTCATTCGGATACACTCCGGCCCTTTCCCAACGCGAAGCTTTCCGACAATGACGAGCGAATCGCCAAACTCATAGCCCCTGGTTCAGAATGGGCCGTCTTTTCCGAAGGTGTGCGTGTGGGTAGGATGATCGCTCAGTCGGTCGGCCCAGCGATCGGATTCTGTGGTGCGCGCACTGCCATCAGTGGTGTAGTGGAGCTCGTTGCAACAGCAGCGAGTGCCGAACGACTGCTGGCAATGCCTGCAGCTGAAGTCAATAAACCCTATGAAGAATACCGAGAGCTCTCCCACACTTATGAGCAACGCGTAGCAACCCTAGCCATTGCCGGGGACGCGATTCCAAGGTACGGGGCAACTTGGCCCGAGTCAGGAACACTAACTGCAAGAGAACACATACAGTCCTTTCAACTCCGAAATACTCCAGGACAGTCGATAGCAGCCACCTTCATAGTTGGCGACAACCTAGGGGTCGGAAATCCAGAGCAGGGTGCCTATTCTCTTTTCGTCATGGGGCATGAGAATGACTCGGGATACGTGGAGTCTCACACGTGGTACCGTGATGCCACGGAAGATGGAAAAGCCGCGCCGCGATATTTCGACCATCTCGACTGGGATGGTGACGGATTGGACGAGATACTGCTGGACGTGTTCGGAAATCAAAAGCGGTCGTTCGCTGCACTATCCCGTCAAGGTGACAGCTGGGTCCGTAGCTACCAAGACAACTGTGCCGAATCTTGATTAAAAGCTAGAAGCTCACTCAACCAATCAGCAGACACGGATTCAGTACTCTTCTTGTCGCTCTTCTGCATCGGCCCGAAGAAAGCGGTAGCTCTCATATCGAGACCTTGCAATCGCTCCCTTACCAACTTCTTCAAGGACTGCGCAGCCGGGCTCATGTAAGTGTGTACAGCCCCTAAATCGGCACTTGACTGCGCTCTCAGCAATTTCGGGAAAGTGTGAGCCCACCTTCTCGGGGTCCACAGACCAAAGGGCCACGTCACCAAACCCCGGTGTATCTGCAACTAATCCACCACACTCCAGCGTGATCAGTCGAGCGGCCACGGTGGTATGGCGTCCTGTCCCGGTCTTTTGAGACAATCGACCGA
>CENY01090810.1_pt1 | contig 14305 bp, 13 predicted proteins | sample 356181 | NCBI WGS metagenome assembly CENY01 (sample SAMEA2619840, study PRJEB7988) | marine metagenome | isolation source: saline water (ENVO:00002010), including
TTGCAATCAAGCATTGATACTATTAATGATGAACAAACTATGATAATTAATAATTATTTACTGCACCAAAATAATCGAAATATGGGTAGATTGATGCAAATTCATATTGATTGGTATTTTTTAGATTAATTAGATAATTCCCAAATTGCATAATCGCCAGGAGAAGCGTCAACAACGTATGTTAAATTATGTTCTCCAAGATGATTATGAACATATACCGTATCAGGTCCAGTAAAATCACTTGTGGTTCCCATAAAAATATAATCATCATGCGCATCTGCTGAATAAAGATTTTTAGAATTATAAGAGCCAATCTTTGCAGTCCTATTTAAAGTAAGGTCAGATTTAATTGGAGCAACACCACCTTCAAAAGTTCTATAAGTTTGTTCATTAATTTTCATCATATCACCACCACAAACAATTCCATTATCATATTCTCTTATCTGTACTGACCCCGATAAAATATCAATTTTACTTGTCCCATAATAGGTTTCAGTCCAATCACCACTATAATATGTTCTTGAAATCCATAATTGACTTCCTTCTAGGAGCAATTGTTGTGGACCATTTCCAACTTCAAATGTCTCTAAGATCTCTTTTGAATTGATATCTATTTTTTCAATAGTACTTCCTGAACTTATTGCAACCCATAAATGTGTTCCATCAGAAATAATTCCTTCAGGTGTACCATCTACTTTTATTGAATCTTCAATAAAATATGTATTCAAATTTAAAATTTTAATATCATTGCTATTCCAATTTGTGAAATATAGGTAATCATCTACAATTACCATTTCTCTTGGCCCAGAGTTAAAAGTATTAATTTCTATGCCAGGAAGATTTAGTCCTGATGATGAAATAGTATAAATCTTTATTAAATGGCTATTATTTATTAATACAAACAATTTATCGTTGTAAACTTCGATTGATTGGATTATATCACCAATATTTGAAAGTTTTTGAATTCTATTAGGACCCTGAAAAACCGAAATAGAAGCATTACTACTCCCAAAATTTCCTTCTGACGCTATAAAAGTCAGATTTGTTTCAGTAGTTAAGTCTGTATTATTTTCACATGATATAAACAAAAAACATATTAATAAAAATTTACTTTTCATTATTTTCCTTCTTTTAATCTTTGGAGATAAAATATAAGTAATTTATAAATACTTTTATCCCGAAAGTAAATTAAACAATAGATAATTATTCAGATATCCTGACTTATGCCTAATAAGTGTCAATTCGCCTTCTCACCTATTATAAGGCAATGGCGTAAGAATTGAACTAAAGCAATTACAGTAGCGGGAACTGTGACCGAATTAAACGACCTTCCCTGAATAACTCCTTATCAATGAACATTTAAGGTTAAAATTATTCTATAAATAATCAAACATCTAATTTAATAAAATTCTTTTTTTAGGGAATTCTTGTTATATAGAAAGAGTGTAGAATAAATTCATTCACGAATTTTCTATCTTAATAACTATGAAGACAAATTTTTTTATAATTAATGTATCAGTTGCAAATATATATAATGAACCTGATTTTACTTCACAAGTTGTTACCCAAGGCTTATTAGGAGAGTCTTGTAAAGTTTTAGAGCACAATGATAATTGGGTAAAAATTCAACAGTGGGACAATTATGAGGGATGGATAAACAAAAAACAAGGTGTTTATTCTGAAAAACAATATGATTCTAAATTAACTGTTTTTGAGATGGATGGGGTAGTTATTCAAAGAAATGGTAATAATATTATCAGAGATCTTACTTTTGGCAATAAGCTTATCGGTAAGCCCAAAAATGGTGGGTTTGATTTAGTTCTACCTGATGGAGAAAAGGGTTGGACTGATACTTTATTAGGCAATATGACAGAAAAACCAAGCAGGAAGAGTATACTTCGTTTGGCAAAATCTTTTTTAGGAACTCCATATCTTTGGGGAGGAAAATCACCACATGGTTTTGATTGTTCAGGGTTTATTCAATCAATTTTTTATACATTTAATATTGAATTACCCCGGGATTCTTTTCAGCAAGCTGATTTTTTAAAAAAGAATATAATTGAAAGAGATAAAGTGCAGGAATGTGATTTACACTTTTTTAATAATAATGATAAAATTTCTCATGTTGCCCTTGCAGAGGAAAATAATTACTATTTGCATTCTCAAGGATGGGTTAAACAAGAGAGTTTTGATCAGAAATCACCTAATTATAATAAAGAACTAGATTTGCAATACGCGTTTTCAGTATCAATGAAGGAAATTTTAGATTAATGAATAATCATTCAAATAAAAATGGTTCATTTCTTAATCGAGCTGTACTAGTATTAAATTCAAATTATGCTCCAATGACAATTACTACATCAAAAAGAGCAATTTGTCTATTTTGTCTTGATAAAGTTGATGTCATTGAAACATATAACGATCAAATACGCTCACCAAGTAAAACTCTTAAACTACCAAGCATTGTAAAAGTAAAAAATTATATTAATTATAATAGCATGAATGTAGTCTTAAGTAGAAAAAATATCTTACTAAGAGATAAACAACAATGTCAGTACTGTTCTTGTAAATCAAGCATTTTAACTATTGACCATATTATTCCAAAAGAAAGAGGCGGCTATGATTCTTGGGATAATCTAGTAACTGCATGTCAGGACTGTAATAGGAAAAAAGGAAATAGAACGCCAGAGGAAGCTAAAATGCCGCTATTAAAGCATCCGAAAAAACCAAACAGAATACATTATTTTCAGCAATTTATTAAGGAATCTCAACACAATTGGAAGCCATATTTATTTTTAGAGGCATTTTAGGTAAGCTTTGAAGAGAGTATTAAGCGGTATACAGCCTTCAGGATCATTACATATTGGTAATTATTTTGGTATGATGAAAAGAATGATAAAATACCAGGATGAAAATGATCTATTTTCTTGTATAGTTAATTATCACGCTTTAACTACAATAAATGATCCTGAAGTTTTAAAAAATAATACAATAAATGCTACTTTAGACTTTTTTGCATTAGGATTAGATCCTGAAAAATCTACCTTTTGGATACAAGGAGACATTCCTCATGTTACAGAGTTTACATGGATTATCTCTAATGTAACAAATGTTGGATTAATTGAGAGATCTACTTCATATAAAGATAAAATTTCAAGAGGCATAATGCCAAATATGGGCTTATTTAGTTATCCAATGCTTATGGCTTCAGATATTTTGTGTTTTGGAAGTGAGATTGTGCCTGTTGGAAAAGATCAAAAACAGCATTTAGAGATTGCCCGTGATATTGCTATAAAGTTTAATAATATATATGGTGATATATTGATTATTCCGACAGAAGATATTGATGAGGATACTCAATTAATTCCAGGAATAGATGGTCAAAAAATGAGTAAATCATATAATAATATTATACCAATATTTGGTGATGAAAATTTTATCAAAAAACAGATTATGTCAATCGTAACAGATTCTACTCCTGTAGATGAACCTAAGGACTTAGATTCCCCTATATATAGATTATTTTCATTATTTTTAAATGAAAGTGATAAGCAAATATTGGAAAATAAATTTCTAAGCTCAGGTCTTCAATATGGAAAAGTAAAAGAAGATTTATTTGATACTTTTATGGATTATTTTAAACCATTTAGACAGAAAAGAGAATATTTATCCAATAATTTAGATCATGTATTGAATCATTTAGAGATTGGATCAAAAAAAGCAACTTCAGTTGCAAATGAAATTATTGATAAAGTAAGAACTGCAACCGGATTAAATTATTCCATAAGTTAGAATGTATAAAGTAAAATTAGAGAATTTTAGTGGGCCACTTGATTTGTTATTGTATTTCATACGTAGAGATAAAATTGATATTTATGATATCCCTATATCATCAATAACAAAAGAATATATGGAAACCTTGGATATGTTAGAAAATCTAAATTTAAATGTTGCTGGTGAATTTATTTTGATGGCAGCAACCTTAATGAGGATTAAAGCTAAAATGCTGTTGCCAAAGCCTGAATTTATTGATTTAGATGAAGAATCTGATCCTAGAGAAGAACTAGTTCAGCAATTGCTTGAATATCAGAGATTTAAAGAGATGTCATTTGATTTAAAGGAATTAGCAAAAAATAGAAGCTATTATTATCCTAGAGGCATAAAAATGAAATCTCCTGAATATGAAGAACAAATAAGTGAGCATTTAAAAGATGTCACAATATTTGAGATAGCGCGCATTTTTAAAGATGCTATGGAAAATATGCCTGTAATTCATGCATATGAACTTCAAAGAGAAGAGATAAACCTAGATAACCAAAAGGCAATTATTCTAAAATCATTTGATATGCAAGGTTCATTAAGATTTTCCTTTTTATTAGATAAGTTAAAATCAAAGATAGAAGTTGTAGTTACATTTTTAGCTATTTTAGAATTAGTAAGAATGAGACAAATAGTTGTTATTCAAAATGATACTTTTGGTGAAATGGAAATGCAAAAGATTGAGGCTGAAGCATAATTAAATGAACGCATTAGAAAAGCTACAAATTCTTGAAGCGCTTCTATTTGCTGCCCCTGAACCGCTAACACAAAAAAGAGTAAATTTAATTTTTCAAAAAGATGCCCCAATATTAGATAACTCAATTAAAAAACTAAATGCACATTATGAAAAAAACAACAGACCATATATTATCCAGAAAATTGCTGGCGGTTTTCAAATAACAACTCTTCCTAAATATAATAAATGGATTAAGAGAATGTTTGATAAATCCGGAAAAATTACACTATCCACTGCTGCTATTGAAACATTAGCTATTGTAGCATATAAACAACCAATAAATAGATTTAATATTGAATCAATCCGTGGGGTTGACTGTAGTGGAGTAATTAAGACATTATTAACTAAAAATTTAATTAAAATCAAAGGAAGAGATGATACACCTGGCCGTCCATTATTATATTCAACTACAAATGAATTTCTAGAAAATTTTGGCTTAAATCGTTTATCTGATCTACCAAAACTAAAAGAAGTAGCAGAATTAACAGATCATGATATGATAGAAAAAATGAAATTAAATAATTTAAACCTCGACCAATCAGAAAAATCTGATAATATTTCTGCGGGTAATCTTTCTACAACAAATATATTACCATCTTAAATAATTATTAATGCGTTTAAATAAGTATCTAGCTCTTTCTGGAGTAGCTTCTAGAAGAATGGCAGATAATTTAATTAAAGCTGCAACAACGACTGTTAATAATATTGTTATAACTGATCCGGCTTTTCAAATAAAACAGGATGATATTATAAGATATGATGGAAAGATAATTAAAATTAACCAAGACCATGTTGTAATAATGTTTAATAAGCCTTTAGGAGTTATAACGAGTATGAGCGATCCCAAAAATAGACCAGTTATTGCGGACTATATTCCAAATAAAATGAGACTTTTTCCTGTAGGTAGATTAGATAAAAATACCAGTGGTTTATTATTAATAACAAATAATGGGGATTTAGCAAATAAGCTTATGCATCCTAAAAATTTAATTCCTAAAATTTATGAAATTGAAACAGATTCAATACTAGATGCTAAATTAATTTCAAAAATAAAAAATGGAGTGTTTATTGGATATAAACAATGGGCAAAAGCAATAGTCATTAAACAAAAAAAAATTAAAAGTAGGATATTAGTAACATTACAATTGCATCATGGTAAGAATCGAGAAATAAGAAGGATGTTTAATAAAATAAATAAAAAATTGTTTAGTTTAAAAAGAATAAAGTATGGTGATCTGGAATTGGGGAATTTACCATTAGGAAAATATAGAGAATTAAATAAAGTTGAATTAAATAAAGTTCAAAAATCTATAAATAAGTGATTATTTTGATGAATATTCTAATTTTTAAAATATACTCCATTTCATTGGTTTTCAACAAACTCAATAGTAAATTTGCCAGCTTTTTGAGAAGGTGATTAAATGATAATCGCTATTGATGGACCTGCAGCCTCTGGTAAGAGTACCACAGCTAAATTAGTTGCTAAAAAATTAAAAGTAACTTATTTAGATACTGGTGCTATGTATAGAGCTGTTACTTTACAATTATTAAGATCTAAAATTGATTTTGTTGATATTGATAAAGTTTCGGCTATTCTTGATGATCTCATTATTGATATGTTTGATCATAAAGGTGTAAATATTGTGAAAATAAATGATGAGGATGTTACTGGGGAAATAAGGTCAAGTAATGTTACTAAATATGTTAGTGAGGTTAGTGCATTGCTTTCTGTTCGAGAGTCTATGGTTGTTATGCAAAGAGAAATAGGTCATAAAACTGATTGTGTAATCGAAGGCAGAGATATAGGTACAATTGTATTTCCAAATGCTGATTACAAATTCTTTATGGTTGCTGATATAAAAATGAGAGCTAAAAGAAGATTAAAAGAAATGAAACAGTTTGGAATAGTTAAATCAGTAAAAGAAGTCATTTCTGAATTAGAGAGCAGAGATCAAAAGGATTCTAGTCGAGATAATTCTCCGTTGCGAAAAGCTAAGGATGCAATTGAAATTGACACTTCAAATTTATCTATTGATGAACAGGTTGATAAAATCATTGATCATATAAAAATAAAATAAAGTAGGAAAAATATGTCTGAAGAAAATAAAAATGAATTAACTATTGAAGAGGAAGAAGTAAGTGTTTCTGATTCCAGTAATGATTCTAATATAGTAGATGATTTACCTTTAGTTACAATTGATAATGAAAATGATAATGTTAGTAGTGCGTCTGATATTCAATTAGATTACTTAAACCCTAAATTATTTGAAGATATTCGTACTGTTGATATAAATGATCTTATTTCGAGCGCTGATGAATCTTCAGTTAAAGATGAAGTAAAAGAACAATATCTAGGCTCTATTTCAGACATATCTGAAAATCAAGTTCTTTCTGGTCGGGTAATTGGAATGAATGAAAAGGAAATTTTGATTGATATAGGCTTTAAATCTGAAGGCATGATAAATCGTTCAGAGTTCCCTGAAAATGCAGTTCCACAAATAGGTGACCAAATTGATGTTTACCTCGAATATCTTGAAGATAGAAATGGTAATTTAGTTTTATCAAAAGAAAAAGCAGATTTTATGCGAAATTGGAAAGAAATTCGCAAATATTATGATACAGGTGAAATATTTAGCTGTAAAATAGTTAAACGAATCAAGGGTGGTATGATAGTAGATATAAATGGTTTACCAGGTTTTCTTCCTGGTAGTCAAATTGATGTACGTCCAATTAAAGATTTTGATAATTTTCTAGATAAAGATATTGAAGTTCGCGTTGTTAAGCTTAATGAGGCGCGAAAGAATATAGTTGTATCTCATAAGGTTATAATTGAAGATAGCCTTCAAGAAAAAAGAGAAGAGTTCCTTGCTGATATTGAAGTTGGTCATATAATTGAAGGTAGAGTAAAAAATATTACTGATTTTGGTGTTTTTATTGATTTAGGTGGTATTGATGGACTTCTTCATATCACAGATTTATCTTGGGGTCGAGTAAACCACCCATCGGAAATTGTTGAATTAGATGAGACAATTACAGTTAAGATTATTGATTATGATGAAAGTAAACAACGTGTCTCTTTAGGCTTAAAACAGCTTATGCCGCATCCTTGGGAAAATGTTCAAGATACATATCCTATTGGATCTAAAGTTAAAGGAAAAATTGTTAGTTTAACGAATTATGGAGCGTTTGTGGAATTAGAGGCAGGCGTTGAAGGTCTAATCCATATTTCAGAAATGTCCTGGACTCGCCATATTAAGAATGCATCTGAAATTTATTCTATTGCAGAAGAAGTTGATGCGGAAGTTCTTGCAATAGATAAAGATGAAAGAAAAATAAGTCTGGGAGTCAAACAGCTACAGCCTGATCCTTGGGATGATATTCAGGAAAAATATATAGTTGGAACATTGCATAAAGGCAAAATAATTAATATAACTCAATTTGGGGTATTTGTTGAATTAGAAGATGGTATAGAGGGATTAATACATGTTTCTGATTTATCATGGACTAAAATTATTCGGCACCCAAAAGAAGTGGTTCAAAAGGATGAAGATATAGAAGTAAGTATTATTGAAGTTTCCCGTGATAAAAGAAAAATATCGCTAGGATTAAAACAAATTACTGAAGATCCTTGGCCAGATTTAATTAAAAAATATGAAACTGGGAAAGAAGTTACTGGAGAAATAATTAAAATTTTAGATAAAGGCATAATACTTCAGTTAGATGATGATCTTGAAGGGATTGTTCCATTTAGTACACGATCTAGTAAAAGTCGAAAAGAAAAATTATCTAAATATAATTCAGGAGATAAAATAACTGGTTTAGTGATGGAAGTTAAGCCAGATGATAAAAAAATAGTAGTTTACGTAGAGGACCTATCGGATCAAAAAAAATCTAGTTCTAAAGATGATGTGGAAGACTATTTAAGCGGTCAAGATGAACCTGCTGCCCAAAAGATTGAGATACCTGATGAATTAACTGATAAATCTTCTGAAGAAGAATCTGGTAAATAAATTCCAAAATATTGTTTTATGTTGATTGATTTTTGAAAGAATCAAATTTCATAACTTTTATAAATAGTAAACAATTAGGTGCTAGGTTAGGCGCATTTGGACTAGCTATATTTTTATGGTTATTTGTCGTTAGTAATAATAATTATTCTACTATTATTAATATTCCTATTGAAGTAAGAAATCTTAATGAAAGAAAAAAAGCTTATAAAAAAGAAATCCCTCAAATAGCAAAAGTTCGTTTCAAAGGTAAGGGAAGATCTATAATAAAGTCATTAATATTAAAAGATTTTGTTAAAGATTTCAAATTAGTTATTGACCTTGATAGAATATCTGAAGAGTATAACTTTTTCTTAAATGATTATTATAATCGCTATCCGCAAAAGGTTTCAATTCCGTCAACATTTGAATTGCAATATGTTGAAGTCATTTATCCGGATTCAATTCATATTAGTCTAGATGAGTATATGGTTAAAAATGTTCCAGTTAAATCTAATATCGTAATAAATCCAAGCCCAGGTTATATAAAGATTGGTAAACCAATTCTTGATTCAAGTTTAGTTACAATTGCTGGTGCTAAAAATGCAGTGCAATCAATAGAATATATCTATACAACTAATGATACTTTTAATAATATAGATATGCCGATTAATGCACAAGTTTCACTGGAAACAATAAATAATACTCTTATAGAATATTCTTTTTTAAAACTAAGTTATTTCCAAGATATTCAGCCAATTAGTGAAAGAATAATTAGTGGAGTTCCTGTTACAATCAAAAATAATTTGAAAGGTTTGGTTGTAAGAAAAAATCCTAGTACTGTATCATTAACAATAGTTGGGGGTCTAGATTATATTTCAGATATACAACCAACAGATATTTCAGTTACAATTGATTTTACTTATCAATGGTCACCAAAAATGCAATTTTATGAACCTAGAGTTGTTGTTCCAGATGAAATCCTTAGCTGGAAAGATTTAACACCAAGAAATATAGAATTAGCTGTTGCAAAGGAATCAGATTGATAGTATTAGGAATTGAATCATCTTGCGATGAAACTGCTGTGTCAATTTGTAAAGATGGTAAAATTTTATCAAATATTGTTAGTTCACAGCAAGTTCATTCTAATTATGGCGGAGTAGTTCCAGAAGTAGCGTCTCGTGAGCATGACAGACTATTAAATCAATTAGTAATAAAATCGATTAAAGAAGCAAATATTTCCTTAAATGATATTCAAGGGATTGGTGTTACAAAAGGCCCTGGTCTTGCAGGGACCTTATTGACTGGAGTAAGTTTTGCGAAAGGATTTTCACAAAGTTTAAATATTCCAATCATTGGTATTAATCACCTAGAAGCACACATATATGCGAACTTTTTAGCGTATCCTAAGTTAGAATATCCATTAGTCTGCTTATTGGTTTCAGGAGGACATACACAAATTTGGTATATTAAAAATATATTTGATTATGAACTTCTAGGTGATACAAGAGATGATGCTGCAGGCGAAGCGTTTGATAAAGGGGCAAGAATTTTAGGTTTAGGATATCCTGGAGGGCCAATTATAGAAAAAATTGCAAAAAAAGGGAATAGCGATTTGATTAGTTTCCCTAAAGCTTTTATGGAGAAAGACAATCTTGAGTTTAGCTTTAGTGGATTAAAAACATCTTTATTATACTTAGTAAAGAAAAATCAATTATTTGAAATGGAAGATATTGTTGCTAGTTATCAAAAAGCAATATTAGATGTTCTTGTTACAAAACTTGCAAGATCTGTAATAATTAAAAAAGTAAATACTTGTATAATAGCGGGTGGAGTCGCAGCAAATAAGTCTTTACGAAGATTAGTAGAAGATAAACTAAATGCTACAATCAATGTTTATTACCCTGATATCAATCTATGTACAGATAATGCAGCTATGATAGCGTTTCTTGCGGAGATTTATTTTAAAAAAGGAATTCGTAGTAATCTTGATTTTGAAGTGATACCAAATTTAAAATTGAAATAAAATGGATTTTTCTTTTTTAAAACCGGTAGATCTTTGGTTTTGGTTTTTTTTTATTATTTCATTTATAATAATAGTATATACTTTAATATTTATAAAAAATCATTCTGAAATAAAATTTCTAATTATTTTAAGGAGCATAACATTTTTAATATTCACGTTCTTATTATTAAAACCTAAATTTTCATGGACGCAATATAATTATAATAATTTAGACTGGAATCTATACATAGATAATTCAGTTAGCATTTCATATCACCCTCTTTTATCATTTCAAACTATTAAATCAGAACTTGAACAAATTATTTATTCAATTATAAAAAAAGATGCTTTCTACAATCTTTTTTCTTTTTCTGGAAATATAAAAAAAATTAAAAATACGGAAAGTTTTGACAGTTCAGGATCTTCAACTGATATTGGTAAAGTACTCAATCATATTGAGTTAAATCAAGATAACTTGGCTGGTGCAGTAATTATATCTGATGGACAAAATAATAATGGAATAAACCCAAAAAGTTTAATTAAAAATATTAAAGTTCCAGTTTATACATTAGGTATAGGTGAAACAAAACCTTTAATCGATTTAAGTATAGAAAGCGTAGACGCTCCAACTGTAGCAGTAAAAGGTGAGAATGTCAATATAAAAGCAACAATTAATTCTTATGGTAATCTAGATGAAAAAGTTAATGTTGTGTTATATAGTGGAAAAAAGATGATTGGATCAAAATTTTTAAATATAAGTGGTCAAGGATCAAGAAATGAGGCTCGTTTTATTTTTACACCTCTTAATCTTGGAGAGAATGAGTATATAGTCAAAGTTTCAAGTTTATCTGAGGAAATCAATATAGATAATAATCAACAAAAATTTCTTATTTCTGTTTTAAAAGATCATTATAAAGTAGCTCTGATTACTGGTGCTCCGAGCTTTAATACTATAGTAATAAAAGAATATATAACAAATTTCCCTCGTGTTGAACTTGATCACTATGTTTTATCAAACAATGGATATACTCCATCATTAAAGTTGTTTTGGTCAACGCCATATCAATTGATTATTTTTGATAATTACCCTATTGATGTTTTAAAATCTAAGACTCAGAAAATATATTCTAAAAAAATAACATCTGAAAAAGCCTCACTTTTATGGATTATTGGTCAAAATATAACTTCTGAATCTGCCCAATCTCTTACACCTTTTTTTCATCTAGATTATGTTGATGAAAATATTAATTCAGATAAAAATAGTTGGTATTTTACTGAGGATATAATAAATAGTAGTATAATCCAGGGTTCATTGACAAATCAAAAGAGTAATTTTGCAGATATATTTCCTCCCATTACCACACCATATAAATTTAATGCTAAGCATAAAAAAGTTAATCCAATTGCTTATCATGAATCAGATGAGGTTATTCCAGTGATCTTTATGGGTGATGTAAAAAATATTCGAAGTATAGTTTGGACCTCAAATGATTTTTCAACTGTAAAGTATAATATTTCATCAAATAATAATTTTCGTGATATTTGGTCAAATCTATTTTCTTGGTTGTTAAAAACTGGAGGTGATAGAAATCTATATTTTCGTTTAAATAAAGAATCATATCAGCAAGGAGAAGAGATTTTAATAACTGGAAGTAGCATACAAGATAATCTTAGTATAAACAACCAAGCATTCATAACTATAATGCATGATAGTATGGAGGTTAATTCTTTTGAACTCAGATTCAATCCTGAATCTAATCGATGGGAGGGGAACTTTTGGGCTCCTAAACCTGGCAATTATAATTATAAGATTGTAATTAATGATGGATCATCTGAACCGATGGAACAAATTGGAAAATTTATCGTTGAAAAAAGCCAGATAGAATTAAATCAGGTTTCTTTAAATTTACCTTTACTTACAAATATTTCTAATGGAACGGGCGCTGAATATTATTCTTGGGAATCAAGATCAGTATTAGTCGATAAGATTAAATCTGTAAAAAGTAAAACAAGGATAGATAAATCTGTAGTTTTAAGCGAAAATAAATGGGTGATGATAATCTTAATTATTCTATTAACAATTGAATGGGTTTTTAGAAAAAGAATTGGTTTACCTTAGACATGCATGTAATATCTTATTAATCAATAACTTATGAAATTTATCTAGATAATTATGAAAAATATTGTAGTAATTGGGACAGGATATGTTGGTTTAGTAAGTGGAGCTGGTATGTCAGATTTTGGTAATAATGTTTGTTGTGTAGATGTTGATAAAGATAAGATTGATTCATTGCAAAATGGCATCATTCCAATTTATGAGCCAAATTTAAAAGAGCTGGTTGATAGAAATGTGAAATCAAAAAGATTAAAATTTTCTATTAATATTGAAGATGCCATAAAATCTGCTGAGGTAATTTTTATTGCAGTTGGAACTCCTGAAGATAAAAATGGTAATGCAGATTTAACTTATGTTTTGCAAGTTGCAGAATTAATTGGAAAATCACTAAATAGTTATAAAGTAGTATGCACAAAGAGCACGGTTCCCATAGGAACTGGTAAGCGAATTATAGATTTTATTAATAAATATAATACAAACAATATTGATTATGATTATTGTTCAAATCCAGAGTTTTTAAGAGAAGGTAAGGCGGTTGCTGATTTTCTAAGGCCCGACAGGGTAGTCCTAGGCACTTCTAGTAAAAAAGCATATGATTATTTAAGAGATGTTTATCGTACTCTTTATATCAATAAAACGCCTTTAATCAATACAACTATTGAAACTGCTGAAATGATAAAGTATGCTTCTAATGCTTTCCTAGCATTGAAAATCAGTTATATTAATGAAGTGGCGAACCTTTGTGATGAAATAGGCGCAGATATAGCTATGGTTTCAGATGCACTTGGTTCTGATGGTCGAATAAGTCCAAAGTTTTTACATCCAGGACCTGGTTTTGGTGGTTCATGTTTTCCAAAAGATACGAAAGCATTAATAAATGTAGCAAAGAAACATAATGTTTCTATGAATACTATTGATGCGGCAATTAAAACGAATAATAATCAACGTATCAGAATGTTAAGTAAAATTGAAAAACTCCTTGAAGGAAAATTAAATAAAAGAACAATAGCTGTGTTGGGATTGGCTTTTAAACAAGAGACTGATGATGTTAGGGAATCAGCTTCAATAGATATGATTTTAGGATTAATTAAAAAAGGAGCTAATATTAAAGCCTATGATCCTGTAGCAAATGATTCAATGAAAAAAATAATACCTACAATTGATTATAAATTGAATTGGCAAGATGCTGTAAAAGATTGCGATGCAGTAGTTATCATGACTGAATGGAATGAATTTAGAGGCATGGACTTATATGAACTTAAAAAATTAATGTCCAAACCAATTGTTCTTGATACTAGGAATATTTTGAATCTTGCTGAGCTTAAAGAGTTAGAATTTACATTTGATAATGTAGGTCGCAAGTGATTATCGAGCATACAGATCTTGATGGTGTATTTTTAGTTAAGCCGACTATTCATAAAGATGACAGGGGCTATTTTTTTGAAAGTTATAGAGATGATAAATTTAAAAATTTTGGTTTATCCCTAAAGTTTTGTCAAGAAAATCAAACAAAATCAAATAAAGGGACTTTAAGAGGGTTGCATTATCAATTGAGATATCCTCAAGGCAAGTTAGTAAGAGTTAGTTTAGGTGAAGTATATGATGTTGCAGTTGATGTTAGATTAAACTCACCCACTTTTGGT
>CENY01033468.1_pt1 | contig 14303 bp, 12 predicted proteins | sample 356181 | NCBI WGS metagenome assembly CENY01 (sample SAMEA2619840, study PRJEB7988) | marine metagenome | isolation source: saline water (ENVO:00002010), including
GCCTTCCCAAATTGGAGTGTCCACAGGGCCACAATAAACGTTAATCACTTTAATTCCGTTTCGCCTAACCTCAGTGGTCAAGGCACGCGCAAATCCTGTTACAGCATGCTTTGTCGCTGCATAGCCGGTCATGTTTGCATAGCCTCGGTGGGCTGCAACTGATGAGAGAATGACGATATACCCGGATTTTCTTTCTAGCATCCTCGGCAGTACAGCTCGTGTTGCAAAGATAGTTCCATTAACATTGGTTTCCCATAAGTTCATCCATGTGTCGTTGTCTAACTCAAGCAAAGAGGCAACGGCGAAAACACCAGCAGAGTTGACGAGAATATCGATGGGCCCTAATTTTTCTTCTGCGCTAGCTACCATGGATTCAATAGATTTACTATCACGGACATCACATTCAATTGGAACCCACATATCTGGAGGCAGGTTAATGGCAGCTTTTCGGAGCCTTGATTCACTTCGACCTACTAACGCTACCTTGACGCCTGCTTCTATAAATTTTGATGCCATTGCTTGGCCGATACCGCTAGAACCTCCAGTAACAATCGCTACTTTACCGTTAAGTGAAAATTTTTCAGATGACATTAATATTACCTCTAATGGACAGGATATATAAATCTGTTGTTGTTGGTTTCATCTAGCGTAATATTCCACAGTAGTTTGGGTAACTTGGGTTCCAAGCGTTCCCAGATTTTTTGTGCCATATTTTCTCCGGTGGGGACATGTTCAAAGTAGTCTGCGACATCAAGGTTTAAATATTTATGATCGTAAATATGTATTACCTCGCTAAGGACAATGGAATCTAAAGACTCAAGTGGGAAGGTAAACCCAGTATATGGGTCAATCGGATTTTTAAGCGTTACCGTCAATCGATAATTGTGCCCATGCCCATTTGGGTTAGCGCATTTCCCAAAAATTTGCACATTTTCCTCTTGTGACAGACTGTCAGTATAAAGACGATGTGAAGCACTGAAGTTATAGCGCTTGGATAAGTAAGTGATAGGAGTAGTCAACTATGCTCCCCATAGTAATCTACGAATAAGTCATCAGTTTCATATAGACGTAAATGATGTAATTTAGCATCAAGCAATTGAGTACTAATCAGATCCCAGAGTACTGTAACGAGGTTTTCTGTAGTAGGTATTCGATCAGTGAAATAAGAAGTATCAAGATTCAAATTCTTATGGTCGAACTCTTCTAGTACCTTGTCCACGATCAGCTTTAGATCTACTAAATTAATCACCATGCCTGTGGTGGGGTTTGGTCTATCAGCAACGGAAACTTCAAGCACATAATTATGGCCATGCCCATTTGGCAATGCGCATAGTCCAAATATTTCTGTGTTTTTTGCCGGGCTCCATTCGTTCCTGTAATAACGATGGGAAGCTGAGAATTCGAACCTTCTGGTAATTGTTACGTAATTCATTTCAACTCGATACTAAGAATGGATTAATTTTATCACTACGGATATCTTTATGGCTTAAACCAAACTTTTGTATAAGGATTCGTATTGATCAACCATCCGAGTATATGAAAATTTTTGTTTAATATGATCACGAATTTTCCCCCTGTCCAGAGTATGAAGTTTGTTAATGGCCTCGAGTGCTTCTAGCTGAGAATTTACGACGAATCCAGTTAGGTCAGACTCTATTAGCTCAGGTACCGATCCCTTGGGGTAGGCTATCACAGGAGTACCGGTAGCCATTGCTTCTATAAGAACTAACCCGAACGGCTCTTCCCATTGGATGGGAAATATGAATGCTTTTGCTTTAGAAACGATTTCTAATACTCTGGAATTAGGTAGTTCGGAATAATGGACTATTTGAGCACCATCGATATGAGGTAGTACCTTTTCTTCATAGAAAGATTTGCTCCATGGGATGTAGGAGCTAATAGGGCCGATTAAAATTAATTTTGACTTAGATTTTTTTGCAATTTCAATAGCTTCAATTATTCCTTTTGAAGGGACCATCCTTGCAACAAGAACAAGGTAATCGTCAGGAGCATCAAGAAACGGTATTGTATCGATGTTCAACCCGTTGTGAATAACAGGAAGACCCGGGTCGCCCAATAGTTCGGCTTGGCGGCGACTGACGCATACAGGAAACAATGAGGGGAAGTTAGTTCGGTAATATTGATGTAATTCGGGTTCAATGTAATGGTAAGTGAGGACTGTTGGAGTATTAGTAAACCTCGAAAAATAAGGAGCTAGCACAGGCCAGTGTGCGTGAATTACGTCATACTCTCCGGCTGCTAGGTAAAGCTCAAAAGCGTTCCTAGTTTCTAATTCTTTCTCTAAGTACCTGGTTAACGTATTTTGATCTAAAGTGGCTTCATTCGTAACGGCATGTAAAATTCCCTGGGTTTTAGAATCCCCAGAGGCGTATAAATGTACATTGTGTCCCCGTTTGTGAAGCTCTTCAGTAACGAGACTTACAATCATTTCAGTTCCTCCGTGCGTTGGTGGAGGAACTGGTATATAGATGCTGGTTATTTGAGCAATATTCATCACGATAAGGATACAATTTTATTCCAAAGATTTGGTTTCTCTAAGCTGTAGACGCTGCTAGAATCTTCGCACTCGTTATTTTTGGAGGACTGCCATGTCGGAGAGAACTCGTCAACCAGTAGAAAGAAATCTCGCTATGGAATTAGTCAGAGTTACGGAGTCGGCTGCAATGTCTGCGGCGAGGTATATGGGATTAGGCGATAAAGAGCTGGTAGATCAGGCTGCAGTGGACGCAATGCGCCACACTCTCGATGGGATCAGGATGGACGGTGTAGTAGTAATAGGAGAGGGCGAAAAGGATGAGGCGCCTATGCTTTATGTAGGTGAACAGATTGGAGATGGATCTGATCCTAAAGTAGATATTGCAGTCGATCCTATAGACGGTACTACTCTTTTATCTAAAGGACTACCTGGAGCAATAGCAGTCATAGCAATGGCGAATCAAGGCTCAATGAAAGTTCCGGGCAGTATTTTTTATATGGATAAAATCGCGGTCGGGCCTGAAGCAAAGGATGCAATAGATATTACGGCTCCTGTTAAGGACAATTTGCAGAATGTTGCAAAAGCATTGGGCAGAAATATTTCTGAAGTTACAGTAGTGATCTTGGATCGTCCTCGCCATTCAGAATTACTCCAGGATGTCAGAAAGACTGGTGCAAGAGTGAAGTTGATATCAGATGGTGATGTTGCGGCAGGGATTCAAGCTTCATTACCGGAGAGTGGGGTAGATGTCTTAATGGGTATCGGTGGAAGCCCCGAGGGTGTACTAACTGCAGCGGCCATTAGGTGCATCGGGGGTGCTATTCAATGTAAGCCTTGGCCTCGTGATGACGGAGAGAAGAAAAAAGCTCTCGACGAAGGTGTTGATATTGATCATATTTATGATGCCTTTGAAATGGTTGGTGGGGACGATGTATTTTTTGCGGCTACGGGAGCAAGTACTGGAGAAATGCTCAAAGGAGTTCATTTCTTTGGGGGCGGTGCTACTACGCAGTCACTGGTAATGCGCTCTCGTTCAGGCACTGTCAGATGGATAGATTCAATTCATAATTTGAAGCAGCTGGACAAGATTAGGTTTGATTAGTGATGACCGCTATAGGAACTCCTTTATCAGAAAATGCTACCAAAATACTTCTATTAGGTTCAGGTGAATTAGGAAAAGAAGTTGTAATTGAAGCACAGCGTTTAGGAATTGAAGTCATTGCCGTTGATCGATATCCAAATGCACCTGCTATGCAAGTAGCGCATCGAAGCTATGTGATTTCAATGCTTGAGGGCTCTTTGATTAGAGAGATAGTTGAAAAAGAAAAGCCTTCATTGATTGTCCCTGAAATAGAGGCTATTGATACCGGAACTTTGGTTCTGCTAGAAAAAGAAGGTTGGAACATTATTCCCACTGCTCGTGCTACTCAATTAACGATGAATCGACAAGGCATAAGAGAAATAGCCGCAGAGAAATTGGGATTACCGACATCTCCTTATAAATTTGCTACCAGCCACCAGGAATTGGTGCAGGCGTTAGAGCTGATTGGATTTCCTTCTATAGTTAAGCCGGTAATGAGTTCTTCGGGTCGTGGACAAAGTGTCGTCAATGCATACGAAGAATCACTTAAGGCCTGGGAGTACGCGATTAATAATGCACGAGGGGATGACCCACGTGTAATAGTCGAAGGGTTTATTGCATTTGATTATGAAATCACGCTGTTAACGATTAGACACTTACAAGGGACTTCTTTTTGCGAGCCTATAGGCCACGTCCAAATTAATGGCGATTATCAAGAATCATGGCAGCCACACCCTATGGATGTGGCTGTTTACAAAAAAGCAATGGAAATAGCTCTAGCTATAACTAGCGAATTAGGCGGATTTGGAGTTTTTGGAGTCGAATTATTTATAAAGGGCGAAGATGTTTATTTCAGTGAAGTATCTCCACGTCCTCATGATACTGGAATGGTGACTTTAATTTCGCAAAACTTATCGGAATTTGCCTTACATGTTCGTGCAATTTTAGGTTTACCTATTTCGAGCATTACACAATTGGGCCCATCTGCATCATTTGCGATATTAGGAGAAGGAGATTCAAATACGATTAGCTTCGGGCAACTTACTGATGCCCTTGCCTTGCCCGATACTTCTATACGATTATTCGGGAAACCAGAAATACACGGGCATAGGAGGCTTGGGGTTGCGCTTGCTCTAGGCGAGTCGATTGAGGAGGCCAGAGAAAAAGCTCGGTATGTAAAAGATAACCTAGAAATTATGATTAATTAGCTTTTGCTAATTCTTCTTCCATTGCCAAAGAGTATTTTCCTTGGCGCGCGGCACTTGTTAATGTACAGCGCTGAATAAAAGCATTTTGAGCAGAAACGACATTTTCTTTTTTACCAAGCCAAGTTGTAAGTGGCAATGCTTGTAAGCCACGACCAAAAGAATAGCTTAATTCCCATGGCGCGTTATTTTGTTGACCGAGAAGAGCGATTTGATGCATATTTAATGTCGCCTCATCGTCAGGTTGGCCACCAGATAGGAATACAATTCCAGGAACCGAAGAAGGGACTGCTGCATCAAAGGTTTGGATAGTTCTTATAGCAACTTCCTCTGCTGAAGCACGGTTAGAGTTTTTGGAACCGGAAGTAACCATATTAGGCTTAAGTAAGGTTCCTTCAAGAGATACATTAAACAGGTTTAAGGCGTTGTATACGGTTATCAGCGTTCTGGTGGTTACTTCTTGGTCTACATCTATTGAGTGATCACCGTCGATCAGTACTTCAGGTTCCACGATTGGTACTAAACCAGCTTCTTGGCTAAGCGATGCGTACCTTGCAAGTGCATGTGCATTTGCTTGGATACAGGTTTCAGTTGGGATGCCATTTCCTATCGTGATGACAGCGCGCCATTTTGCAAATCTTGCACCTATTTGGTAGTACTCTTCAAGTCGACTGCGAAGTCCATCTAGTCCCTCAGTTACTAACTCTCCGGGGCAACCAGAGAGAGGCATTGCTCCCGTATCAACTTTGATGCCAGGGATAATACCCTTATCTTGGAGTACGGCTACTAGTGGCGTTCCATCTTCGCCATTTTGCCGCAAGGTTTCGTCGTATAGGATGATGCCACTGATGAAATTTTCGATTCCTTCAGAGCGAAAAAGCATTTCACGGTAATTTCTTCGATTGCTTTCAGTACTTTCCACTCCAATGCTGTCAAAACGGCGTTTAATTGTCCCTGAACTTTCGTCAGCCGCGAGTATGCCTTTTGCTGGTGCGACTAAAGACTTAGCTATCTGTGATAATCCGTTTATGTTTGACATGATTCACCTGAATTTTTGGGTACAGTTCGGGTATCATACCTTGCAGATTTAATCATGGCTACACCATTGCATACTAGATTGAATCAACTCGAATAATACTGTTGAGGAAAAAATTATGGATAGTTTGATTGTCGCCATTCCAGTGTTTCTTGCAAGCGCTATTGTTGTTGTCCTTGCGGGTATTGCTTTAGCCAAATACGGTGATGATTTGGCAGTTGTAACTGGCTGGGGAGCGCTTTGGGTGGGGACTATCCTTGTCAGTGTAGCCACGTCTCTTCCCGAGTTAATTACCAATATATCCGCAGTTATATTAGTTAATCCTCCTGCTCCAGGCTTAGCACTTGGGAACGTCTTTGGTGCGGATATGATCAATATCTTTACTATTTCATTGGTCGCGTTGTCTTTTGGGATAGGGAATATTTTTGGGAATCAGACTAGAGATACTCAGACACTGATCGTGGCTGCGATTGTACTAGGTATTATTTCAATAAGTTTTGGGTTCCTAGGAGATTGGGGATTAGGTCCTACAAGTGTTGGGGCTATTGTCATAACTGGCGCATATTTCTTGGGCATGAAGCTTGTATATGATGCTGGCAGGGGTAACGAAGAGGACGAATTAGGCGTCGATTCTTCTGATAAAAGCAAAATGAGAGCATGGATTGGATTTGGTGCCGCGGGTTTTGTCGTGCTAATTGCTGCTCCGCTTCTAGCTTTAAGCGCAGATGGTATCGCTGAGGCAAGCGGGTTAGGACGTAGTTTTATTGGAGTGTTGTTGGTTTCGATCGTTACTACCCTTCCTGAAGCCTCTGTAACAGTTGCTGCTGCGTTGCGTAAATCGTATGCACTCGTAATTGGTAATATTTACGGAAGTTGTGCGTTTAATTTATTTGTAATACCCATAGCAGGGTTGTTCTATACAGGAGGTCCAATTCTTCATGAAATGGATAATTCTCACTTTGTTGCTGCTGGGTCTGCTATAGCATTGATGACTGCAGGATTTTTGATAGTGATGAGTTTTAAGATTAAGAGTATTGCGTGGTTGAAGTATTTGACCTTTGCAATACCACCAGCATATATAGGATCGCTTGCCCTAGTTTATAACCTCTCATCAGTTTAAAAGAATATGATTATAAATTAATCAGAAGGGTAGAGTTTTTCCTTTTGCATCTGTAGTTGTGTTTCTGCGCGTACCGCAGAGTAAAGAGCAAGCAATAATGCCGTTGCAATAATGAATGATCCGGGGATCCACATTATTAATCCACCTATTTGCTGATCTTCAAGCGGACTGATTCCATAGGCAGGTACAGTGTTACTGTATGTGCTGTACCAGGGCATTGGTGCGAAAGTAAGGAATGAGCCAAGTACAAAGCCAGGGACAATAGTAATGAAGATATATGGGACCTTTGCTAACTTGGATAGATTCGATTTTAAAGGGTATGGATCGATAATATTCCACCACCATACATAAGCACCCGCGAGGAAGAATAAATGCTCTAGAAAATGAATCACATCATTTTCTATTGCCGCTTCAAAAGCAAAAGGGAAATGCCATAAGGCTAAGGATCCTATGAATAAAGGCCAAGATATGAGTGGTTTGAAAAATAATTTTAAAATGAAACGAATGGATAAAGATGTGGCTATAGGTGAAAGTGCTTGCTTGCGTAAGGTTCTGGGAATTCCTCTTAGGATTGGAACTAAAGGCGCTCCAATTTGGATTGCAGGAACAGAAAAGAAGATTAGGATCATATGTTGAATCATATGGACAAGGAATAATTGACCCGATAAGTAATCGATAGGGCTAACAAGTGCCAAAAATAATGATATTAGACCTAAATAGAAAGCTGTAATTCTTCCAAAATGATGAGACCGAGAAGTCTCTTTAAGTGATTGAAGCCCTCGGGCATAGAGTATGCCTATTAAAGGTATCCCGATTAAAGCGACAGGGTCAGTGCTCCACCTGAGCCAGATAGAAGTATCCATTAGTTAAAGTACTTAAACACCGATTCAGTAGCGGAGATGATCAATTTTTAATCAGCGAATTTAAGAAAGACAGCTAATAATACGAACATTATGCTTACCATGATTATCATGGGAGCCACGAATAGTAGTAGAAACCGCTTATCATCAAATTTGAGATGCATGAAATACATGATAACTAAGTAGAATTTAGCAGCAGATAATCCAAGAAGGATCAGGGACATAATTAGCGTGCTAAGCTGCAAGTAGAAAACACCAACTTCAATAGCAGTAATTACCGCCAAAATAATTCCGATAATTACATATTCGCGTGGTCCTGGATGGCTGTGGCTTTCGCTTTGTGAATGTTCGTTTGCCATACTTTGATTCCCTTACATTATCCCGATTAATTGACCAGCGTGTTTTGCACCTTCTACAACATGGCCTTCTTTACCATAGGCACCGATAAGGTAGACCACACCAAATATCACAATCCAAACGATATCGACGAAGTGCCAATATAACCCCGCAATCTCAACTTGGATGGAATTATTTTGGTTGATCTTCCCCTTATAGGAGGAAAACACTATTGTCCAGAGCCAGATGATTCCTAGAGTGACATGCGCACCATGGAAGCCGGTCATGATTAAGAAAGTACTTCCAAATAAATTGGTCTGCGGGACGAGTCCATAATGTTTAAATTCTGCAAATTCATACATCTGGAATCCAATAAAAATTGATCCTAGCAAGGCTACGGCAACTGTCCAGAAACGGAACGAACCCATATTTCCACGCTGAATTGCAGCGAGCGCTAGAACCATTGCTAAACTGCTCATAAGAAGTACGAAAGTACTTATAGAGGTTACAGGTATGTTGAGGATTTCTTCTTGGGGACCACTGAGAGATTGTCCGGTATAAATAAGGTGCGTAGCTATCAAGGTTCCGAAGAACATGACGTCCGAACCAAGAAAAGCCCACATAAGGAGTTTTCGGTTATCTAGACCGGTAGAGGTCCGGTGATCGTCTATGCCACTAACGTATCGCATTTATTTCAATAGTTCCTTCAAAGCCATAATTTAATGTCCAGGTCCCTCTTCCGTAATGGGCTCAAAAACCCAACCGTATGTTCCACGGAAAAGAAGATAGCCAAAACCTACCATCACTGCAATGCCTGGCCAGAAATAAGCATCATAGATCAAAAGACCTGCTGCAATTCCAGTAGCGGCAAAGGCCATTACTAGTGGCCAGTAGGAAGGACTTGGCATATGAGGCTCTCCGTGAGAAGGGAGTTTTGGTGGTTCAACTACATTCGCTTCTTCATCCCACAAAGGGTAAAGGCTTTCCACGGTGGGAACCACTGCAAAGTTATAGTGATGAGGTGGAGAAGGAATGGACCATTCAAGAGTAGGTGCGTTCCATGGATTCATTCCTGCCGTGGCACCTGAACGTATAGAAGTAACAATGTTATAGGTTAGGACAAGAATAGATAGGGCAATTAAGAATGAACCAATGCTGACAAGTAGGTTTAAGTCTCCCCAGTTTTGATCTGCAGTGTAGGTGTAGATTCTTCGGGGCATCCCTAAGACTCCAAGGATGTGCATGGGCATGAATGTAATATTGAAACCAATAAACATTAACCAAAAATGAAAGTGCCCAATTTTCTCATTCATCATTTTGCCAGTCATTTTAGGAAACCAGTAATAAAGACCTGCTGTTAACCCGAATATACTGCCACCAAAAAGGACATAGTGGAAATGGGCTACGATAAAATAAGTATCCTGTTGCTGCGTGTCCACAGGTACTGCAGCGTGCATTACACCGCTTAATCCCCCTAGCATGAACATACTGATGAACCCTAAGCTGAACATGAGAGGTGTTCTATAGAGGATAGTCCCACCCCAAAGAGTGGCAAGCCAATTGAAAATTTTTACTCCTGTGGGAACTCCAATGGCCATTGTGGCTGAAGCGAAGGCTGCGACTGCCCATGCGCCGATACCTGTAGTGAACATATGGTGCGCCCATACTCCAAATCCAAGGAATGCAATTACTGCCCCAGCAAAAACAATAGTGGCATATCCAAATAATGGTTTCCTTGCAAAGGTGGGAAGGATGTCAGAGACGATACCCATTGCTGGCAGTATCAGAATATAAACTTCAGGATGACCAAAAACCCAGAAGAGATGCTGCCACAAAAGGGGATCAGCACCGGCTCCAACAGTATCGAAGAAGTTAGTATCGAAGAACCGGTCGAAGGTCAGAAGCGTAAGAGCAATGGTTAAAGGCGGAAAAGCGAAGATAACCAAAAAAGAGATGATTAATGTCATCCACGCAAAAATAGGCATTCGCATGAGTGTCATACCGGGAGCTCTTAAATTGAGTATAGTCACAACAAAATTTAGCCCTGCAGCGGTGGTTCCGATACCCATAATCTGAAGCCCAAGAACCCAGTAATCCGTACTGTTAGAAAGCGTATATTCACTAGTAGTAAGAGGCGCATAGCCAAACCAACCTACGTCAGGAAAGGCTCCGACAAAGAAGCTAAAGTTCATTAAAAGCGCACCAAACAGATATAACCAATAACTGAATGCATTTAACCTAGGAAATGCTACATCTCTGGCACCGATCATTAGAGGGATAAGGAAATTAAAAAAAGCAGCTCCTGCTGGCATGACAACCATGAAGACCATCGTTGTCCCATGCATAGTGAAAAGAGAATTATAAGTGTCAGCACTCATGAAAGTACTATCTGCAGAAGATAATTGAATGCGCATAAGTAAAGCTTCAATTCCTCCAAGGATGAAGAAAAGGAAAGCACTCACGCCATAGAGGATGCCAATTCGTTTATGATCAACAGTAGTAATCCAACCCCAGACTCCTGAAGTTGATACGGGGCGCTTGATGACTCCTATATTTACCAAACTACCTAAATTAGCTGCCATGTTTCAGTAATACTCCGCTTGTGCCTAGCGCTTCAGACTTTGCAAGTAGGCGACTACTTGGTCAATTTGTGCTTCAGTTAATAAATCAGTTTCAGGGTTACCTTGATGGAAGGTAGGCATTAAACCACTTCCTTCTTCTGGTACAGGTTTTAAGTCTCGAAGATTGGAGACCCATTGTTTAAGGTTAGATCCATTATTATCTAGGATTCCGGAGCCTAAAGTACCTCGTTCTCCAAACAGGGTTAAATTAGGACCGATTATACCCATTGCAGGGGTACCGTTAATCGCATGGCAGCCAGAGCAACCTCCCGCGAGTTCAAAAACAGTTTTCCCTAAACTCTCTACGCTGCCAGGTAGAGGCGTGCTGGGCATCGCGTTCATACTTTCTACCCAGCGGTCAAATCCTCCGGTTGTATCCACATGCACTCGAAACCGCATTAATGCATGAGCCGATCCACAGAACTCAGCGCATTGACCGTAATAAACACCAGGTTCAGTGGCAGTAAATTTTTCTAATTTATTCTGCCTACCAGGAACCATATCAGTCTTTCCTACTAGTTGAGGGACCCAGAAAGAATGGATAACATTGTCAGACTCTAAAGTGATTGCGACCTGCCTCCCTACTGGGATATGGAGTTCGTTGGCGGTTACAAGTTCGGATCCATCAGGGCCCAGCCCAGGGTATTTAAACTCAAACCACCATTGTTTTCCTACAGCTGTTATTTCTAGGACATTAGAATCAGGTTCATCTTGAGTTTGTGCAACCCAAAGAACAGTTGGAATGGCAATAGATAACAAGATCAGAATAGGAATGACCGTCCAGGTAATCTCTAGACCTGTATGACCATGAATCTGTTGGGCCTTACGACCAGGGCGTGCTCGAAATTTTATTAATATGTAGGCCATCCCGAGTAAAACAAAAGCCCCCACCAGAGCTGCGGCCCATATGACGAAGATGTATATGTCATATATTCGTTGAGTGGAATCAGACCGAGTGACAAATGTATTTTGAGGGGTGTCACATGCCGCAAGTAGCAGGAATAAACCAGCTAATGGGATTAATGAATAGAAGCGTTTTAGAAAAGAGCTTCTGAGTTTGTTGTGCCTAGCAAAATGATTTTTGGATTGCATACGTACTAAACTTGATAATTATCTGACTTGTTACGGATATCACATATGGAGCATAGAGGTCAAGCAGGTAGATTGCTCTACACTGCAGCAAAAATGATTAATACAAGAGTTTATCTATAGGTTAGAGGCGTTGACACTATTACCTTTGCTTCCGTATACTAGGTTGGCTGTCGTTAGGACTATTGGAGTTTGCCAAACATATGACTGAGGTTATAAGCAACACTTAGCACCTAATGGCTTCGCTACCGAATAAATAAAGGCGGTGGCACGCCTGAGCGTCCACCGCCTTTGCACGTTAACAAGAGAATATCGAGTGAGTACGAGCAGCAGTCCATCAAACAGGATGGATGGGCTGCAACTTCATCATCAATTTGATGATCATTGAGCCAAGAGAATCAAATCTGCATTTATGTAGATAGTTAGAGTTAGGTCAAGTTATTAAGGGCCAACGGTGGATGCCTTGGCGTCAAGGGCCGATGAAGGGCGTAGCACGTCTGCGATAAGCCTCGGCTAGCTGTCAAGCAAGCTTAACCGGGGATTCCCGAATCGGGGAACCGGTCCTAGAGAAACTAGGACATCCTCAGCTGAACACATAGGCTGAGGGGGGTAACCAGGGGAACTGAAACATCTAAGTACCCTGAGGAAAATAAAGCAACCGCGATTCCCTAAGTAGTGGTGAGCGAAAGGGGATCAGCCTAAACTGGCAGGGTTTAGTGGCATGAGGGCCTATACCTTGCCGGGGTTGTACGGCACACCAGCATGAACCTCAAAGATTGCGCAGAGTTACAAATCTGTTTTCTAGCTGAAGGAACCTGGAAAGGACCGCCATAGGGGGTGATAGCCCCGTAAGCGAAAGAATTCAGACTCTGGGTGTGTTCGTGAGTACCACGGGACACGAGAAATCCCGTGGGAAGCTGGGGGGACCACCCTCCAAGGCTAAATACCCTTGACGACCGATAGTGAACAAGTACCGTGAGGGAAAGGTGAAAAGAACCCCTGAAGGGGAGTGAAATAGACCTGAAACCGTGGGCCTACAAGCGGTCGGAGCCTCGATTTATCGGGGTGACGGCGTGCCTATTGAAGAATGAGCCGGCGAGTTACTCCTGTGTGGCAAGGTTAAGGAATTTATACGTTCCGGAGCCGTAGCGAAAGCGAGTCTGAATAGGGCGTTCAGTCGCACGGGGTAGACCCGAAACCGGGTGAGCTACCCATGGCCAGGGTGAAGCCTCGATAGTCTCGAGGTGGAGGCCCGAACCCGTGTACGTTGCAAAGTGCTGGGATGAGCTGTGGGTAGAGGTGAAATTCCAACCGAACCCGGAGATAGCTGGTTCTCCCCGAAATGCATTGAGGTGCAGCCTCTAGGGAGAGGAACGGAGGTAGGGCTCTGAATGGGCTAGGGGGCGCAAGCTTACTGAACCCAATCAAACTTCGAATGCCGTTCTGTCTATGCCTAGGGAGTGAGACAGTGGGGGATAAGCTCCATTGTCGAAAGGGAAACAGCCCAGACCACCAATTAAGGTCCCTAAATACAGGCTAAGTGTCAAAGGAAGTATGGTCACCCAGACAACCAGGAGGTTGGCTTAGAAGCAGCCACCCTTTAAAGAGTGCGTAATAGCTCACTGGTCAAGGGACTGTGCGCCGACAATTTATCGGGGCTAAAGCCTGTTACCGAAATTGTGGCTTCCGCTTACGCGGAGGGGTAGGGGAGCGTTCTATATGCGCTGAAGTTCAACTGTAAGGTTGGGTGGAGCGTATAGAAGTGCGAATGCCGGCATGAGTAATGTAAAGATGCGTGAGAACCGCATCCGCCGAAAGTCTGAGGTTTCCTACGCAACGTCGTTCGGCGTAGGGTTAGTCGGTCCTAAGTCGAGGCCGCAAGGCGTAGACGATGGATAGCTGGTTAATATTCCAGCGCCACCCATGGATCGTTTTAAGGCTAAGGAGGGACACGGGAAGCTAGGTGGAGCGTGCCTATTGGACATGGTGCGTCGGAGCCTGTAGGTGATCTCGGGATAGGAAAATCCGTTCCGAGGCTTGAGCTGAGGGGTAATGCGACTTTAGGGCTTAGCCCTAGGGAAGTCTATTGATGCTACACCGGCAAGAAAAACTTCGTAGCTAGAGTTATGGGTGTCCGTACCGCAAACCGACACTGGTGGACTGGTATAAATGTACTAAGGCGGACGAGAGAACCATCCTTAAGGAACTCGGCAAATTGACTCCGTAACTTTGGGAGAAGGAGTGCCCTGGGACGTGTACCCCCTTGCGGGAGAAGCGTTTTGGGGTCGCAGATAAGAGGCTCTGGTGACTGTTTAACAAAAACACAGGTCCCTGCTTAAGTCGCAAGACGATGTATAGGGGCTGACGCCTGCCCAGTGCCGGAAGGTCAAGAGGCGCGGTGAGAGCTGCAAATCGAAGCCCCGGTGAACGGCGGCCGTAACTATAACGGTCCTAAGGT
>CENY01127942.1_pt1 | contig 14303 bp, 10 predicted proteins | sample 356181 | NCBI WGS metagenome assembly CENY01 (sample SAMEA2619840, study PRJEB7988) | marine metagenome | isolation source: saline water (ENVO:00002010), including
GTGATCCCGATTCGCTCCATGGTCGTCTATGTGTAGCAGGTTATTCGGTCCAGAAGGAGTAGAGCTCAGCCTGCCAGAGGTGGAAGCGGAGCCGAACGGTCTTGCCGCGGAGTCCCGTGAGGTCGCGTTTGTCTTGCCAGCGGGCGACTTCATCGATCGAGTCGATGTTGGTCGCGATGGAATCGTCTTCGGTGTAGCCGGGGATTGGGTCCATCGATTCGGAGTCGAGGATTTCTGTTTTTACACGGCCTCGCCAGGAGTCGGTGTTGATGTGGAGTTGGGCGCCGGTTACCTCGATGGGTTTTGTAGTGACGCGGCCCCATTCGATGCCGCCTTTGAGTGAGACGAAGCCGTCGAGGCGGAGGCGGGCCATGGAGATTGCGGATGAGTCGAGGTAGCCGAAGTTGAGGGCGTCGGCGATTGGCAGGCTGCGTTGTTTTGAGCCCATGCAGTAGAACCAGAGTTCGTCATTACGGCGAATTACGCCGTTGGTGGCGCCGATCGCGCCGGTATCGTAGCGACCATCACCGATCGGGGAGAGCTCCATGAATGGAGCCCGGTTGGCTACGCGATGCCAGTTGTGGAGGTCTCGGCTGGAGGCCAGCTCGACAGACTTGCGGCTGTCGACGTTTTCGTAGAGGGGCGGATGTTTGCCAGCCCAGTGGTGCATGGTTGGGAGAGCTAGGTACATGTCTTCGTAGCGGAAGACGGGGAAGTGGTAGATGTCGGTGCGCCACTCCTCGGGACGGTTGCGGACGGGTGTAAGGTAACGATCGTCATCGAAGAACTTCTGGAGACGTTCGAAGCCATTTTCCTGGTCCGTCTGGTCGGCGTGGAAGATCAGCTCCTGTTCGGTCCAGTTCTCGAAGTCTTTGCTGGTGGAGAGGAAGAAGCTGCGGCCGTAGTAGGTGCGGTGCTTGATCGTTGAGATGAAGAGGTCTTCGGTCTCGTCGTAGTAGAGCTCGGATACGTCGAGGCTCTCGTGGGGTGGGATTTCGTCTAGCTCTTCCCAGTGGATGCAGTCGGGTGAGGCGGCGGCGTAGAGGGCTTTGTCACGATAGATCTGGGCTTTGAAGCGGCGGTTCGGATCGGGCTCCGTGGCGTGGTAGACGGGGCCTCGGATATGGCCGTTGATTGACGGGATGATGTTGTTGTCTGTGCCGATGGGCGACTTGTCCCAAAGCTTGCCGTCATATTCGTAGAGCCCGATGAACGGCTTCTCCCAGTTGACGCCGTCTTCGGAGGTTGCGTAGCAGGAGTAGTTGCCGCTGGTGCCGGATGCTCCGGTTTCGTCGAGCGTGACTGCGGCGCCGGTGCCGAGTGCGGAGATGTCCTGTGCAGCGGTGCCGAGGTAGATGATCTTGAACAGCTCTTCGGATGGGTCCCAGACGGGTCCGCCCCACATGCGAACGTACATGTTCTCCCAACGGTGCTCGGGCCGGATGATGGTGTTGGCGTGGAACTTCTTGGGCTGGTGGATCTTGCGCGCTAGGTTCCAGATATCTTCGATCTCGTGGTTATCTATGAAGAGGTGTTTGGTCATCTGAGTCTGTTGATTAATCTCGGTATCAATGGCGAAAACCTACCACACTCCTGTCGATCGGTGTCGCCGAAACTAATAAGACAGGTCTGAAGCAGCCTCAGCATTCATGGAAGCTCTCTGTACAAACAAACCTGTAGTTCTAATAGAGTTTCCTCATCGCACATTATCTAAGGCAGGAGGAGATGACGTTGCAAAAGTCTGCACCATCGTTCCTGCCGAATTCGATGATCAAAATCGAATCGTTACGGATATTGACCATGTCATCAACGGTTTGCGGGAACCTGTCGACCATACCGCCAGAGACCATTTCGTCAACAGATACCTGCTGGAGCCTTCAGATGACATCGGTGATTTCATCGATATGCTCAGATAATCGCTATCGAGCCTAAACGGAGAACTCACCTAATTAGTGAGGCATCTTTCGTTCCGTACTGAAGCCGACTACGCAAACACATGCATCTATATTTTGAGCAAGTAAAAGATATCGCCCCCACCGCCGCCGCTCCGTACGTAAATTAAACTATAAAAGCCCTCGTAGAAATGCGGGGGCTTCTCGCTTAATTGTTGTAATAGCACGATCTAAACCGCACTTAAAAGTTGTGAGGCACTCTCACGTAAAGCGGCGGCGGGGGCAGGTTGCTACTAACAGAGACTTCGGTCGAATTATCGACTTAATGCAATCGGTCGTTCATATTAGCGAACCTATCCAGAATCATCAGTCGTATAAAAAGATCGCTGCCTCTCCCTTCGTCGTGAAGTCTCCTAGACTCCATGACAATCTCGTCTTCAATCCACGGGATCCGGAGGTGTTCAATTTGCGATTGAACAATCGGTTTAATCGGCGAATTGAAACCTCGTTTTCCAGAAAATATTAGGTGGTCGGGAAGATAACGACTTAGCAATCGACGGACGATATTCTTTTGACCGAATCCAACCACGGATCGAGGATCCATACGATCGACTACCGATAGCAATTCCCTGCTCAAAAATGGAGTCCGAACCTCAAGACCTACACGCATGCTCGCTCGCTCAATCGCCGGGATGTATGAACCCGGCAAAACATGTGTTAGATCGAAATGTCGGGATGCCACGTAGGGTGGAGATCCAAAATCATTAAAAAAATCATCTCCCCAATCATTTAGCCCTGAAATTTTTTCCAGAACATCTAATACACCAACATTTTTGAAGTTTGCATAACTCCAACTACTTGTCCGCCTGAGCAATGCTTCCCCTGTTCGGCGACCATTCAATTTGAGCAACCAACGCGCCATGTTTCTCAACGGACCGCGGAATGACAGTAGCCGTCTTTGTTCATAGAACAACTGGTACCTGTTGTAGCCATAAAAAATCTCGTCACCCCCGACTCCCGAAAGTGCCACAGTTGCCGAAGACGTGGCAAGCCGGGCCATTTCGAATGCCGGAATCGCTGTACGATTGTCGATCGCACACCCGTAAAGCGACATCACCTGTTGTAATGGATCGCCCTGACTGACTCCATCACTGTGAATTACCTGATGATTAATACCTAGATGATTTGCGATGGCAGTAGCGCCTTCTGATTCATCCGCAACATCCTCTTCTGGAAATCCCACTGTAATGGCAGGGATTTCAACCTTGAGTTCTTTCGCCGCAATTGCGGCCACCAGTGCCGAATCGACACCCGAACTCAAGAACGTGATCATCGGTACATCTGACCGAAGACGAACCCTAAGTGATTCGATGATCGCTTCTGCGACACTGTCGATGTCAGATTCGGTTGCTGCCACAGGTTTCTCACTCATCACATTCGGAAGACTGGGGGTCCAGTATCTGACTGTCCGGATAATCCTGCCATTCGAGATAACTGCATGCGATCCAGGTTGTAGTTGTTGAAGACTCCTAAATCCGGTCCCTGGGGGCGGAACGAATCCCAGAGTTAAAAACGCCGCCAATTCAGGCTCGGTCGGCTCGAACTTTAACCCCAACATATTGATAAGCGGAGCAGGTTCAGACGCGTAATAAACACCTTCATTATTCTGTACGAAATACAACGGTTTTTCGCCGAATGGGTCAGTAACGAGGTTGGTAGTTTCGCCATCGAACAATGCGAATGCGAACATGCCGTCGAAAGTATCTAAACAACTGGCTCCGCTTCGTTGCCATGCTCTCAGAAGAACCTCTGTATCAGAATCAGTTGTGAAGGTGTCACCTGCCAGCTCTAACGTCTTTCGTATCTCAACAAAGTTGTAAATCTCGCCATTGTGGGCAAGAGTCAATCCATCGCGCGACATAGGCTGAGAAGCCCTGTCCGAAGTATCAAGAATTGCCAGTCGACGATGACCAATGAACACACCCTCTTCAGTAAAGGTAGTTTGCCCCTGACCATCAGGTCCTCGATGCTTCAAAGAACTCAAATGATGGAGTCCGATGTCTACATCCGATGGAGTCAGCGGTCGGTGCAAGCTGAATCCGAAAATTCCACACATAAAATAGCGTCCAGACTTGAGGAATCGTTCATAAGGTGTCACTTGGGATGATGCAAAGACTCATATAACCAAGAATGACTTACAAATTGTATTCTCCACCGAATTTACAAGTAACGCCATTGACGGCATTATCATCATGACGGGGACTAGTCCCGCTCTTTTTTTGTTGGTAAAGATGAACTGACATCCATATATCGTATGCGTATCGCACCCCACAATTGCAGCACGAAATTTGATGAACCTTCCACACCTTTCAATTTCATTTACGACAGGCGATACGCCCAGACTTGAGCTCTCGGTCGACAATTGCACAATCCCCGCAAAAACGTTCGACAACGAGCGAGCAACATTGTTTATACTCGGCTCACCAGTTCTCGGTGAATGTATCGTTTACGACGATATTTGGGCACAAGTCACCGACGCCGGGATACCATCCGATTTCCTCAAGAAGATCAACGGCGAGTTTCTTCTAATAACACTCGATAAACAAAGCGGAACTCTTCGTGTTTCGTCCGATCGATATACGTCGATTCCTCTTTTTTATGTAGCCGATGATTCCGGTTTTTACGGTTCAGTTTTCTATAAAGATGTCTGGGAATATGTCAATGGGAACAATGCTTCGAATATAAACAGGTACGCCGTTTTCGAATTTCTCTGGCTCCAGCGACTACTTGGCACAAAGACTTACGACTTGAGTTCGTCGTTTTTACTAGCAGCGAGCACGGTCACATTTAGAAACGGGAGTGCTGAAACTGACAGGTACTGGGTTCCTTCATTCAAAAAAACCAGTGCCTCTATAAAAGATTCAGCAAACTTGCTCTCGAGCCTAATTCGACAGTCAATTAGACGCAAGACCAGCGACAATCCAGGTCGAGTTGGACTGTTTTTAAGCGGAGGAATTGATTCTCGCACTGTCCTCAGTTCATTCGAACACCCACCTGTCAGCTTCACGATTGGCGTGACCGACAACAATGAAGTCAAAGTAGCCAGAAAAATCGCCAATTCGGTTCAATCGCGTCACAAATTTATCGCGATTAATCAGGATCCTTATTCCAGCAGATTGGATGAACTAACGATGCTCGGCGGTGGGATGCACGCGTTCGACCATGCGATTTTCTATGGTCTGAAGCAACAGATCTCTGGAGATGCCGATGTCGTTTTCCATGGGCATGGGATCGATTACATGTTCCAAGGTATGTATTTGCTCAACCGTAGTATCAATTTTTTGGGTCGACGAACTTCATTCAAACGATCAGAATCCATCGGACCGGATTTTCCGGGTGAGTACATCAATAGAATTGGACACAGGTTGAAAGACATAGCTCTACTCGACTATGTCGTTGCAAACCGTCGCGACGAAATGTTAGAGCAACTACGACATTCTGTGGAAGAGATTCTAGAAAGCGGCGAAGGCTTCTGCCAGACACCGGACGATCAATGGGAGTACATGCTCATTCACGGTCTAGCTCGGCATTACCCGTTCACAAATCTCACCAGCATGGGTACAACAGCCGAGCAACGGATTATCGCATTCGACAACGACATATTCGATCTGTACCTATCGTTGCCGAAATCTCACCGTCTTGATGGAAAAATTGCGAAAGAAACACTCAAGATCCTGAATCCAATGTTAGCCTCTATCCCAACGGCTAATACGAACCAAAGTCCCAACCAATCAGCAATACAGAAAGACGTCATCAAGCTTATACAGCTTGTAAAACGACGTATGGGATTGGAGAAAAGCCCACGTCTAGAAGCTACAGCCGAAGAACGAACGTGGCCTGATCGAGGTCACATGTTTGCAACTCAACCAAAGTTGACCGAAGCGGCATTGGCACTGCAGAGTTCGGAGGCTCTAGCATCATTAGATTTCCTAGATATGGACCGACTGGCCAAAGACATACCTACTTGGCTTGATTCACCCGAAGTCGGGCCTGGAGCTTTCCTGACATTTCTCGTCACCATCGACCGATTTATTAAATACGGGCAGTAGGCAAAAGGTCTCAAAGAAGATTTTTCATCTATCTCGATACCAAAATCTGTTAAATTCGATCGCACTCATAACCCAAGAACAAATCGTTCATGATTCGTAGATTCTCACAAAATGCTAGCTGTCACATGTATGTTCCACGATCTTGAAATCTCCCAAAAAAGCTAGTTCTGGGGAAGGTTAAATTTTATGGTTATTAAAAAGGAGTGGGTCTGCTAGGAAACAGACATAGCTCAGAGCAGCTGTTTCTGAAACTCCGAGAAGTTAAAGTGACCCTGACGAGAAGCGAGATATTCACTCAAACAGATAGCGGCAATCGAACAGGGCTCGTTCGGCTATCTCACGAAAACCAGCGACTACGTCACTCAATTTGTAATCGACAAGTAACAGACGCTATCAAAAGTTCAATTCGAGTTCGTTCTTTCAAAACTGAAAGCAACAGCAGCACATGCCATGCTCATTAACGTACTGACACCAGGGTTCACAACCTCAAACGGATCAGCATTTCTTTTCCCGTTCGTCGTACATAAAAATGTACTTCGAGAAGCCGGAATAACGGTGAACTTCGTCAGTCGTTCTACACCCGGACTTACCGATTGTGACGTTTTGGCCATCGATTCCAAAGAGTTTCGAAACGATATGGGGAACGAAAGCCAATCTCCTACAGTGGACTTAATCTCATCTTATCGTCGACCAGATGTGAGAGTTCTTTGGTTCGATACGACTGATAGCACCGGAACGCTCCAATCTCAGGTGTTTCCTGTAGTTGACAGGTATCTAAAGTCCCAAATTTTGGTGGACAAATCTCGATATGCTAGCCGTATATACGGGGGTCGAATTTATTCCGAGTACTATAAAAACTCACTCGGTATCGAAGACGAAACCGGCTCTGTGATGGACCGCCCAATCTCAAACGAGTATATTCCAAAACTCGGAGTGTCATGGAACAGCGGATTGTCAGATTACTCTGTATATGGTCCTTTAAAAGTAGGAATGTATCGACGAACCGGATTATCATTTCTCCTTCGGCATCCTCGTAAAATTGAGGCAACGACGGCCGATCGCTCCATTGATTTGTCCGTCCGATTCGGGATCACCCATAGCAGAGCAACGGTCCGATACCAACGTGAAAAACTCAGACATCTGCTGTCCGACCGACTCGACACAAATAAACTGGGTCGACGCGGTTACATGAAAGAACTTGCAAATTCAAAAATCGTCGTATCGCCGTTCGGTTGGGGTGAAATCACGTTGAAAGATTTCGAAGTTTTCCTTACAGGTGGAATGCTGTTAAAACCTTCACTGACCCACATGCAAACGTGGCCGGAATTCTACGAAAACGATGTGACATATATGTCACATGATTGGGACCTAGATACGATCGAAGAACGGATCGATTGGGCTTTGTCTAATAACTCAAAAAGACTGGAAATCGCTGAACAGGGACAACGGCGATACATCCAACATACTTCAGGACCCACCGCTGGCAGGCACTTCGTCAATCACTTATTAGAAATCGTCTCGCCGTGAACCACCATCCAACCGTCACCTTTTCCAAATAAACATAATGAAAATATCGAACGCCTATAGTCGGACGAAACGAAGACAAATAAATAGGTAGGTACAAGGGTGTTAAAGTTAGGATGATTTCACCATCACGATTGGCGATCACGACATACTGGGTTACCTGATCAGCCCGAGCGAGCTTCCTCTTAAACCCAGACCGATGTTCAGCGTCAAGGATGTCGACTCATTAAATTGAACTGATTGTTGAAATGTTTTTGAAATGAGCTATCGGGAATTTGTCACAATTGAGTACAACCGTTCATTCATAATGGTCCGAAGGATGAATATTTAAAATGGTCGACTTTATTGCTGTGCTCGCAATGTTTGCAGTTGGTATCCCGATTGCGGCCGTATTTTATCTGCTGGGTATGAGGCGGGAATGGTCATTCTCCTCTCGTATATCGATGCTACGCATTGGCATCATAACGGTCGGCATCCTATTTATATTTTTACTAGTAGAAACCTTGTTCGAATTCCGAACAATCGGCGTTCTTGTCAGATGGATTGTAGACACGTTCCCGTCTGTTGTAGGAGAAGAAGCGAAGTCACCGCTCGTGTTCATTGCCGCAATTATTATCAGTGCCGGGTCGTTTTTAGGGTTGTTCGGTCTAGGTATGTTGACTATCTCGCAGCAGCGGGAAAAACATCGTTACGGATTCGGATTAATTGGTTTGGCGGCTGCGATAGTTATAGCTCTATTTTTGCTCACATCAAACCAGGCGATATTTGATGAATACTGGTTAGGCGAACCAATTTGGCCAATCGAGCTCCTAGTCAACTATTTCCCACCGATCGCTGGTGCTGCAACTGGCGTTTCGATTACTGTGCTGATTCTCTGGCTAGGACGCACGAACACCGTTAAAGACGTACCACTGGGATCTAGTGGGGTAGTGGGTTTATTCGCCATGGCATTGACCATTGCCACTTTAATTCTCCTAATTCGTAGTTTCAGTGTCGAAAGTGAGAACGCTGCACGGATCGAGGTGCTACCGGTCAATGCTGTTCAGTCGACACTACCTGACGGATTTGTTCTAGGGGAGGTTACTGAGCCTGGTTCGTTCAACTCACCGACATCACTTACGGTTAGACCAGATGGCGTCATTTTCGTTTCAACATACGATGGAATATTTGCGGTAAAACCCACTAGTGTAAAAACTGACCGGACCGTTATTCAAAAATTTTCAGAGATTTCGCGTGCTACTGGAATTCACTGGCACAATGACCATTTATATGTATCAGTGAACGGTGAAGTCATCGCAATCAAAGATAGCGATAACAATCTTGAATCAGAAGAAACACGAATTCTAATCTCCGACCTACCTTCATATAAATATAGTTTCCACACGAATAACGAACTGGTGGTTGGTGCTGATGATCGGTTGTATTTCGCCATCGGCGGAACATCTGATCATGGACCAGAAAATTATGAGCTCGGTGGTACGGTTGTATCATTACGCTTAGATGGCAGCGATCTGCGCATATTTAGTACAGGGCTTCGTAATTCCTACGGAATCACAGCGTGTGCTGACGGTCAGCTGTACGTGAGTGAAAATGGCCCTGACCAGATCGACTCAACGCTGTTGGGTTACCCTCCTGACGAGATAAATAAATTGTTGGAAGGGCGGAATTATGGTTACCCAGAAATATTCGGCAACCCTCCACCATGGAGCGACACAAGCGCACCCGTAGCTCTTTTACCCGAACGAGCCGGTTCAGCTGGCTTGGTCTGTTACGAACACGATGCTTTTCCTGATGATTACTCAGGCGATTTGTTCGTAGCTCTATTCGGAACGCTCACAGGAAACATCGGAGATGAGTACGAGGGTGGACGCCGAATTGTCAGAGTAGATCTTCAAGATATTGACGGATATACCGTGGGTAAAGTGTCAACGTTCGCGTCAGGTTTCGGACATCCGGTAGACGTTGCAGTTGACATTGACGGCTCTCTGCTCACTATCGACTGGGAAGTTGGACAACTTTTCAAGATTTCATACGAACCCTAAAGTAGCAGATCAACATCCTGTCTTGACACAATCATCACGTCGTTTACACAGACTACTAGACGTCCGTAATAAAGCTTGATGTAGATTCCGTTTCAAATTAATTCGTCACTAATTGCATGGATACCATTAAATGAAAATAACCAAAACTCAGTTTGTAATATTTGGGGTTTTCGCCCTTACGGCACTGTTTATAACAACTGTTTCAGCGGTTATAAACATTTACGAAAGCCGAACTAAAATTGCGGAATATTTTGAAAGTAAAACTGCGACCACTAAAGGCTATGAAGTTACTGAAAGTGAGCTCTATTGGGCGAATGAAATTATGAATGGCGGTTACATTCTTCATTTCAGGCATGCTGAACGTGACAAGTGGATAGATGTACAAATGTACGATGTTTTAGAAAGTGACGTTCATAAGAATGGAGATGATGAAAGTAGATATGCCGAAAACGACTATTTTGAAGAAGCAGTCTGCTTGAATGAACGTGGAAAAATACAAGCGCGAGCGATAGGTGAGAATCTCAAAAATATAGGCTTACCAATAGGTGAGGTCGTATCTTCTGTATCGTGTCGTTCTAGACAAACTGCCGAATTAGCATTCGGCGGCTATGATTCATTACACAGAATTCTTGTTCACCCTGGTCCATACAATGAAAACACAAAATCAAGAGTAGATAAACTCAAGCGATTCTATTCGGAACTTCCGATTGAAAGCGATAAAAATACAATTGTGTCATCTCATAATAGTGTTATTTTGTGTGACATGTTTGTAAATGATAATTGCGTTTCAAAACCGTCATTGGAAGAAGGTGGATTTTACGTTTTGAGCCAAACAGAAAGTGGATTATTTTTTGAATATGAATTTCATAACTTTAATAATTTCAACCGTGTTTTCTATGAAAGATAAATTTCAACGATAAGAAAAGTTAGAAAATGTCTAACACCATATGAAGACCCAGAGGTAAATCAGGCTGAAGAAGTCCTGACAGAAATTCGACGATTTACATTAAGGTTGCAGCAATACGAACAGATAAATAACTTGTTTTAGTTAAGTTCAAATTGTGGGAATCGGAAATAATTTCTAAGCCGCAGAATTGGCGCATAACAATTAGGCCATAATCCAATAGCAATAAAGGATGTGGCAACAACTATCGTACAAAGTGGGAATTCATGTCTGCCATATCTTTAGCCCGCAAGATTATTCCTAGACGAATTTACCTACAGCTACGAGCCATGACTGGGAATTTTCATGCTCAAGTAAAGACCGGTAAATATTCACACACGGCGAACTTCGCCCAATCGGCAGCGTTTGCCTACGGACTACTAATGGCGACTGAAACCGCCAAACAATATGGCTACAAATCAATTGCTGTAGCTGAGTTTGGGGTGTTCAACGGTAAAGGTTTGCGCCGAATGATTTCAATGGCGGAACGATTATCTAGACAATCAGGTATCGCAATAAAGATCTATGGCTTTGATACTGGCAGTGGGCAGACACCAATACAAGGCTGGCGCGATATTCCTCACATAATGTCAGAGGGTGAGTTTGAGATGTCAGGGGCTGAGGCCCTGAGATTAGAACTAAAAGGTAAAGCGGAACTAGTCATAAATGATATCGGCAAAATAGGGAAACTGAGCAATGTTATAGATCCAACAGTTCCCTTTGGATTTGCATCAGTCGATGTCGATCTGTATTCGTCAACTATGGCCACCTTCAAACTTCTGGCGTCGGGTGAGAAGATGGCACTACTACCACAGGTCAATTTATATATTCGCGATAGTTTCACTCGTCAATACTACAGCCGATTTGTTGCCATGCTTCGAGCAGTTGACGACTTCAACCGAAACTCAGAAACAAGAAAAATCGATATCGATAGGTCTATAAGTCATTGGTACGGAAAAGTCGAACCCTGGCATGCTTCAATGCATGTAATGCATACTCTTGATTATCAGGGTAAACGGGTTCAGCGCTAAAACATTCAGTGGATCCAATTCTCACGAGCTCCACCAAACCGAAACAAATTTGAGAAGTCCTGTCAGTAGTGCAGGGCTTTTCGGTTAATTTGTAAAACAATGGGCGAATAACCAAATAACGGTTATATCACCGAAATAATAAAGATTATCCCGTAGTGCGATAGCAGTCTAAAACGCAGGTATTTACATATTGGACAAGAATGTACCGATTACACCATGAACATCGATTTCCAACTCAGATTCGATAAGTGTGTCGATCAAAACAAATGTAAATCTTTTATTAAAGCAGGGCTTCACGGAGATCCAGCATTTAAGAACAGAGCATCAGGAGAGGAAGAATCGGCTATATGCATAATTCCCGCATCTGACCAAGAGCTGTTAGCTCAACTGAAAACCTCACCAACAAAAAATAGCGCCTATAGAGAGATCAAGAAATCTGAGGACAAAGGGTTCACCAGCCGAACATTTAACTACTTCAATCACATCGATGATATTGTCGAGATACACCGCTCAAAAAACCAAAGAGGCGGGAAGAAAATATCAACGTTTTACAATGCACCTCGAAGCCAGTTTGGACCCAAATTGTCAAACGTGCTTCCAGAAGAAAAACTGGTTTGCCAATTTCATAATATTACTTACTGGGGGCTTTTCGAGTCTCTAGAAACGAGCAATTCATCAACACCTACAGATAACGAAAAACTGATCAGCTACATCAGAGCCTTCAGACTCAATGATCTCGTTTGGTACAACATGATAATTGGACATGGGGCCTACCTTAAATTTGGCGTGATGCACAAAATGCACAGCGATCTACTTAAGAACTTAATCAACTCTCCATCACCACCGCTGTACGTCAATTATGGTGCTGGAGATGTTGAAAAAAGACAGTGGAAACGAAAGGCTCTTTTTCAAAACGTATGTGTCCAATTTGAAGACTTAAACATTTACAACTCAACTTTCAGTCAGAATAACCGGTCTCGGCTTAAAGATGAAATCCCAAAACTTCTCGCATCTGGGGAGTACGCTCATGCGGAAATCATCATCCGCTTATTACGGTACTACCCTTCATTCGATCTGAAATCTCGAATCATCCGCAAGCTCTCACGAATAATCAGATCATGACCACATTAAAACAGACTAGTTTGCGTTCGATGTTTACTTGGTTTCTCAGATCTAAAAGCATCGGGCTTGATATTGCCCAGGCAAATTGAAATCAAAAAAGTAAAAAACTTCTTGTGGTACCAAATACACATGCCTGAAACATTCTCTAATTTGTCTTCGTTTGTGATTCGTTACAGAGGGTATTCGTATTTAGTCCCAATTTTTATTACAGCAATTTTTGGATGGCTATGGGTTGATATTGCGGATGATGGCCTCATCACACACCGCTACGTTAACAATATGTTGAGTTCGGGTGTCCCTCACTACAACACAGGCGACACTGTAATAGGTTTGAGTTCACCTGCTTATTTTTTGCTTCTAACATGTATTTCCGCCATCGTGCCAGTTGAACTGGCTTATAAGGCAATAGCTTTTGCTGCGTACTGCTTTCTCGGTGTAGCCAGCGTGCAGATCATAGTTTCATCAAAATTTAATGACCGGACTATCCATGATGACTGGTTTAAATTAATCGTTTTTGCATTAGTTTTTGCATCGAATCTGCATCTTCTATATTGGACGTTCAGTGGACTCGAAACATTCTTTATCCCAATTTTCTTTGTTCTAGTCGTGATGGCAATTCGGTCCGACCAAAAAGCCGTTTTAATCGGACTAATGATTACGTCAATGCTCTTCCGACCAGAGTCGCTAGTTGCCCTAATTCCTGCAGCCGGCTTAGGTCTTTATTTGCGGACAAAAACTCCAGAGATAGCAAGTTTATATATGCCTAGACGATATGCTCTAGGATCGCTAGCCACAATGTTGGCTCTGGCCATAAGTGTCGCCTTGATGATGGTTCTGTATTCCAGTCGGATTATTCCGATGTCAATTCTTGCCAAAGCGGCTCAAAATAGGCCGGACATTCTCGATGTGCGATATTTGCAGAATATTCTGGCTCAAATGGTCGCCCCGTATGACCCACCTCTTAATTTCGGATTACTATTCGCGTTCCTACTGATTGTTGCGGCGTTTGTGCTGTCGATTTTCCTTCTCGTTAGAAACAAGAACTCCGTCCCTCTTGGGATGTTGATTTTTAGTACATCAATATTCTCTGTCTATCTTGTTGTTTCAGGAGCATCTGTGTACCCGTGGCATTACTTCTTTATCAGCTTCACGATCTCAATAGTTGCAATGTATTTAATCTCTACAGCGATTAATCGAAAATCTATGACTGTTCAGCCTGCTTACGTAGCAGTTGCGCTATTAATCGGGCTTGGAATTATTTCTACATTGAATTACGGGAATAAAAGAAACGAACGGATTCAAGAATATAACGTAGGACAAATGGTTGCTGCAGCAACGCTCGTGAATGAAACATTTGATCCTAAATCGTCTATTGTGGTCGGATCAAGCGGATATTTTGGGCATACTGCAAAAGAAATGAATGTGATAGACGGTATTGGTTTATGGACACCGGAAATTGTAGATGCAAGAGCGAACGGTGATGACTCACCAGTTATAGAACTTGTGAAGTGGGATGGTTGGGTGTGTGGCACGGACAATCCATATTGCTTAGAAACTGCAAAAAAATATCAAACGGTCGGACTAGTCGGACCACTGATTGTGATAAAGAAAATTACGGACGGTGAGTAATTACTCACAGA
>CENY01044408.1_pt1 | contig 14296 bp, 13 predicted proteins | sample 356181 | NCBI WGS metagenome assembly CENY01 (sample SAMEA2619840, study PRJEB7988) | marine metagenome | isolation source: saline water (ENVO:00002010), including
TATACCTTTGTTGTGAGAATCAGGAATAAATTTCATACAACCACTTTCCAGATTACTTTGCGAAATAGCCAGCCAAGCTGTTAACGTATCTGGGGGTTCAAGACCGTAGTAGGTAGAATCCTGATGCCATGATACAAACCCCGGATCCTTGGCTTCCTTTTGAAAAAAACTAGAGCCCCAACAAAGAATATTAGGCCCAATAATATCCTCAACAGCATCAAGTAATATTGGATGTGAAATTACATCACATAAAAAGGTAAAGGGGAGATGTGCTTTAATCTTACATCGCTGCTGAATTTGCGTACCCATCTTGGCCTCGACTTCTTCAACTTTCTTTCGAATTTGTGAAGCCTCTTCAAAAGTCAATAAATCGATCGGCCCCACAAAACCGTCGCGATGATACTCCTCAATTTGATCTGGTCTTAGATATTTAGGCATATTTATACTCTTTAATAAGTGCTATCATATAATTCTATACGCTAACTGTTCATTTCCGAGACTTCAACATCGTCTTCGGCTGGACGTGGTTGATCAGATCATTTATCAGTAGATACCCCATCGTATAAATTAGTTAATTGTGAAAGACTTCTGAAATGACAGAACAAACAGAGCAGGAAATAAAACGTAATCCCATCGCATTCGGTGACTTGCGAGGATGGATAAAGGCACTACGTAAGGAAGGAGAAATCGCGGAAATTGATTCAGAGGTTAACTGGGATATTGAATTAGGAAATATCATCCGAATGGGCCAAGGAACTGGTCACGGTCCTGCTTTTCTCTTTAAAAATATTAAAGACTACAATCACTCGGATAGCTTATCAACGCAAGTCTTTACCGGCGGCCAAGGTAGCTATTCTCGGTTAGCAATGATGTTTGGAATGCCCCGAGATACGCCAGTTCGAGATCTTGTTCGTGTTTGCCGAACTATTTTTAATGAGCAAATAACACCAAGGACAGTTAAAACCGGGCCTGTTAAAGAAAATATTTTGAAAGGGGATGATATAGACCTTCTAAAATTTCCTGTTCCCAAGTGGAATCGCGGGGATGGGGGACGCTATATTCTTACTTATGCGGGGTGTGTTACAAAAGATCCTGATACCGATATCCATAATATTGGTATTTACCGGGGAATGGTCCTCGATAAAGACCGTATTGGTGTCCTTCTATGGCGAGCGCAGGGCTGGGGCACGCATTACGCTAAACATATGGAACGTGGTGATAAAATGCCCGTTGCATTCGTGATTGGTTGGGAGCCTTCCATGGGGTTTACAGGAGGCGCTCCCATTCCACGGGCAGTTTCCGAATATGATATAATGGGTTCAATACGCGGTGAACCAGTTGACCTTGTTGACTGTGAAACAGTACCTCTTCAAGTTCCAGCTAATGCGGAAATAGTCATTGAAGGTTGGATTTCAACCGATCCGTCTACATTCGAGTCGGAAGGACCATATGCTGAATTTACAGGTTATTACGCGCCCGATCGTTCTCCCAAGCATGTCGCTAAGATCACCTGTATTACCCATCGAGATCAACCTATTCTGAGGGGTTGTGTCGAAGGGGCTATTCCAGGAAGCTATGGCGAAAACCCTATCATGAGTTCCATTCAGCGTTCTGCAACTGCTTGGAATGCTCTAGAATCAGCGGGGGTACCAGGTGTCGTAGATGTCTTCGGTATGCCGATTCAGGCATGTGTTAATACGATAGTATCAATTAGACAAACCTATCGTGGCCAGGCCAAACAGGTCGCGGCCGCATTATGGGGTAACTCAGCATCCCATGTAAGGTATAAACATGTCACCGTCGTTGATTCCGATATTGATGTGCACGATTATGACGCAATCGATTGGGCAATGGCATGGCGCTTCAATGCTGGTGAAGGTGACCTTGTGGTTTATCCTGAAAACTGGGGAGCAGGACTTGACCCGAGCGTTCGGGCTCGAGATTCCAATGTCCATCTATTTGGCACTGGAAAATGGCATAGAGTTCTTTTCGATTGCACTATAAACTTAGACTACGAGCCTGATTCAGAGGGTCGTCGATATCCACCAACTATTCACCCCGACGAAAAAGACGCTGAGGCTATTCGAAATCGTTGGGCACAACTCGGAATGGACAAGTGGGGCGACCCATTAAAACCTGTGTAAAACTAATTCAGCGATTGACCTAGAACAATAGTCCAAATATGTAAAACCATACGGGTCCGTATGGAAAAAAGGAAAGCTAAAATATGACCGAGAAAGATAGTAATATTGATGCCTTTGGCGGTGTTTCCAATAGGCTACAACCAAGAGCATTTGGAGACCTGCGGGCTTGGATTGATGCCCTCAAAAGCGAGGGAGAACTGAATGAAATAGAAGCTGAGGTAGATTGGGATTGTGAACTAGGAACTGTTGCCCGAAAAGCATTTGGTACAGGTGATGGTCCCGCCTTACTTTTTAAAAATATAAGTGGCTACAATGGTGATGACGCTCGCTGCAGCCAACTTTTCACCGGCGGAATGTCAAATTTTTCTCGTATTGCGATGACATTAGGTCTTTCAAAAGATTCACCTGTCACTGACATGGTTCAAGCTACACGCTATTACCTCGGTCAAAGAGTGCCCCCCACAGAAGTTTCAACTGGCCCGGTAAAAGAGAATATCGTCACAGGTGAAGATATAAATTTATATGACTTTCCAGTCCCGAAATGGCATCGCGAGGATGGTGGAAGATATATAAATACTTTCCAAGCCACCATAACAATGGACCCAGATAGTGGTGTACATAATCTAGGTATCTATAGGGGAATGATCGGCCAAAAAGATACCTTGCCTGTATTGCTTTGGCGGGCCCAAAACTGGGGCGTTCACTTTCAAAAATGGGCTGACAGGGGAATGAAAATGCCAGTTGCCCATGTTTATGGATGGGAGCCTTGTCTTCCATTTTGTGCCTCCGCTCCGGTGCCAACTGGTGTTTCAGAGTACGATGTAATGGGTGCAATTCGTGGCAAACCGGTGGAACTTGTTAAATGCGAAACTAGCGATCTGATGGTACCGGCAAGTGCCGAATTGGTGGTGGAAGGATTTATTGACTCGGATCCAGCTACCTTTGAAATGGAGGGTCCATTTGGCGAATACACCGGCTATTTTGGCGGTGATCAAGGCCCTAAGCATGTAACTAAAGTCACGGCTATCACACATAGAGATCAACCCATATTCCGAGGCACTCTTGAAGGTACTTTACCCAAGATGCTAAATGAAAATAGCATTATGAGTTCGGTACAGCGTGCAGGTGTGGCCTGGAACGTATTAGAGCGCGCCGGCGTCCCGGGTGTGACTGACGTACATTGCGCTCCGGCAAATAACGGCACTACCTTATTCATCCAGCTGAACCAGACCTATAGAGGACAAGCTAAGCAGGCTGCAGCTGCAATTTGGGGATCCAATGCTTCTCATCTTCGTTATAAGCATATCTGGGTGGTAGATCAGGACATTGATATTCATGATTATGGCGCTATTGACTGGGCTTACGCGTACCGCGTGAACGCAGATGAGGGCGATATAGTATTCTTTCCCGGGTCTTGGGGATCATTGCTCGACCCTTCAACACGTTTAAAAGATCGTGATCCAATGCTTTACGGTACCGGAAAATGGTGTCGGGTACTTATTGATGCGACTGTCAATCTCGATTTTGAACCTGAGGAGCAATATAATGGTGAACGGTACCCTGCAATGGTCATTCCTCATAAGGAAGATATGGATAAAGTTAATGCCCGTTGGAAGGAATACGGGTTCGATGATTAAAATGTACCAACCTCAAAGATTAGACAAAAAAGAATTATAGGAATTAAGCCAAAATAGATGCATAATTGGGAGGGTTAAATTAAGAGGCCATAATGGAGAAACCACAACTTCCTGCCGCATTAAAGTTTGTTGAGCAAATAAGAGCTCTGTATATCCAAAATCTTGATACAGATATTCTTTGGGATAAAATCCGTTTTGCAATGGGCCCATTGCTGGCTGATAAAGAATTAAAGAAAAGCTCTAAAACTTGGCCCCTCACAGTTGAAGGAGTACCAAAGGTTAAGAATTTGCTATTTTACGAAGACCCGGATTTCGGGTTTGTTTTTAATGCTACAGTGCGCAAGGCAAATTCCGTTACAAGTGTACATGATCACGGCGATGTTTGGACACTCTATGGTCTTATCGAGGGCCACGAGACCATGTACCGATATTCTAGAATCGATGAAGCACCGAAGGACGTTGGGCCTGCAAAACTTAAGCAGGTAGGCTGCCATAGCCTTGGTCCGGGGGACGTAGATTCCGTCCCACCAGGAGATATCCATCAAGAACATGGTGGCGCGGAGAATAGCATGGCCTTTATCGTGAGGGCACAAAAAGCTGGGACCTTCAAACAACGAACCTATAATCTTGAGACCGGAGAGATAAAGCTAAATGACGGACCAATTTTAATACCACATGCACTTAGTGCCGTTTGAAACCTGAGTAGTTGTTAAATTAAAAAATTGGATCCTATCTTTTGTTATGAAAAAATTCCTTTAACAATTTTTGCGACCTTACCTCGTTGATACCCCCATATACATCAGGACGATGATGACAAGTAGACTGGCTAAAAAATTTTCCGCCATGCTCAACACCTCCACTTTTCGGGTCGTCAGCACCATAATATAAGCGCCTAATTCGCGACAATGAAATTGCGGCGGAGCACATTGTGCAGGGCTCTAACGTCACATACAAATCACAGTGAATTAATCTTCGGGTGCCTAAAACCTCGGAGGCTTTTCGTAAAACTAACATCTCTGCATGTGCCGTCGCATCATTTAGCTCTTCAGTTCTGTTACCAGAAGCAGCAACTATTGAACCAGTGTTACTGTCTACAATTATTGCTCCGACCGGCACCTCCTGTCGCTTGCCAGCTGCGACTGCCTCTGAGAGTGCAATTTCCATAAAATTTTGGCTACTGCGTGAAATAGAGTTTGCCATCTTAATAGGATTAAGTTTTAGATAACTATTTTCTAGTATTAATTTTCACCATAGGAGGCATTTCTTCAAGAAGGCGACCATAGCCCTCCCGTGTTTCGTTTACTGATAACCTTTTCTGAAATTCCCAAACCCGAGCCGTTACTGGAAATACAATGGGAATGCCAAGATCTTGCTCTAACATTGGGATGACTTTTAAAGCTTTCCAGCCCGTACCCAGCATATAAATGCCTTGAGCACGCCTGTGTTTTAATGCGAGTTTCTTGATAAAGGTGTAAATTTCCTCTGAGGATAAAGTTTGCACTTTGTTAAAGGGGACATCCATACCTTCCATTCCAAGGACATCAAAACCTTCTTTCTTAAAATAGTTTGCAAATGTTTTATTAATTTCTCCTTTGAAATAACTGGCTCCGATAAAGCGTTTAACTTTTAGCGCCCTCAAGGCTGCCACGTGATTGGTACCTGAAGTAAAGACCTGCGTTTTATGTTTACGTTCCCAGCCACGTATCTTTTTTGCTTCCCCTGCATTGCCTAAAACCATAAAAGGTGGAGCCCCTTCGGGATGAATAACATCACACCCCTGCTCTGCCAAGATTTTTACTTTTTCGTCGTAATCTCTCATTACCTCCTTAAATTCAGCACGATCTCCGCGAGTGATATTATTAAACAAAGGAATAACACCGATTCCTTCGGGTAATATTCTGATCATATCTTCGAGACCACCCGGTCTCATAGTTGGTTTGATAATTCCAATAATGCCTCGCCAGCTTGAGAATGCCATAGCCAATTTATTCCTGATAATTATTTCAGTTAGTATATTATTGCTTTTGTAACTTCCTACATGCAAGTGGTGAAATATAGATTATTGCTTTGAAAAACTTTTATTTATTAATTGAAAACTGCTTTCGATTTACTCAAAATAACTCTAGCGATAAAATTAAAAATTAAAATTTTAGGCTTATAGGGGAATGAAATGAAATTTTTAAAATATATATCTTTAACGGCGGCGGTAATAACGATTGGTACCGCAACAATGCAGCCTGTACAGGCCGATAAGGTGTCGAAATTCTATGAGGGCAAGACAGTACGTTTTTACATCGGAGCTTCCCCGGGAGGGGGCTACGACCTTTATATGCGAACCTTAGTTCAGCATATGGGTCCTAAGTTACCAGGAAAACCAAACGCTATCGTTGTAAATATGCCTGGTTCGGGTGGAGTTAAAGCATCTAACTATGTTTATAACGTTGCCCCTAAAGATGGAACCACAATAATAACTCCTTTCTGGACACATCCTCTTTTCCAACTTATTAGGCCGCGTGGTATCAAATTTGATATGAGTAAAATGAGATGGATTGGTAACATGGCAGCATTGAATAGTATGGTAGTTGCTATGGGTAACGTCGCGAAGACGCTTGAAGATGCAAAGAAAAAAGAAATTATCGTTGCTGCTTCTGGTAAAGGATCTGAAACATATATATTCCCAAAATTTCTTAATACTGCTATAGGTACAAAGTTTAAGATTGTTACCGGCTATCGTGGCACCGCCAAAATGACAAATGCGATGGAATCTGGAGAAGCCCAAGCGCGCGGTGGTTCTTGGCAAAGCTGGAATGTCATCAGACCGAACTGGATTGGCACTAATAAAATTAGTCCTCTCGTCCAAGCCGGCCTAAAACCTCATCCAGACCCTGCTGTAAAAGGTGTACCGATGTTGGTCGATGTTGTTTCGAAAAACTACAAGCCTATAGCGCAATTACTCTCTATACCGGTTGCAATGGCGAGGATAGTTGGCACTCCGCCGGGAATACCCGTTGCTCGCTTGAAAGCTCTTAGAAAGGTTTTTGACGAAACTATGAAAGATCCGAGTTTTTTATCTGACGCAAAAAAACGAAAAATGGATCTAGATTACTTAAGTGGATCTAGGGTAGAGGCTAATATTGCTAAACTTATGAAAACACCAAAAAATATTCTCAAAAGAACTGCTGATGTCCTTGGATATAATAAAAAGAAATCTAGGAAGTAAAAAAAAGCCTATGATTAGATAAAAAGGACGTCTAAATGGCGTCCTTTTTCTTGACGAAAGCACCGACCATTCTAATGTGATGAAATGAAAAGGCCAATTATAGGAATAACACTCGACTCAGAAACTTCCGGTGGTTATTCAAAATTTCCATGGTACGCCGTCAGAAAAAACTATTGTGATACCATTTTTCAGGCAGGAGGTCTTCCACTACCCTTAACCCATGAACTAGAAACAATCAAAAATTATCTGAAAATAATTGATGGAATTGTAATTACCGGTGGTGCCTTTGATTTAGATCCAGAATTATTTGGTACTAAGGAAAGACACCAGACTATCATTACAAAAGAACAGCGTACAGAATTTGAAATTGCAATTACCCGCGGCGCAATTAAAAAAGATATGCCAATATTAGGAATTTGTGGCGGAGAACAACTCTTAAACGTTGTATTGGGGGGAACTCTAATTCAACATATTCCGGATGAAATCGTCAGTCCCTTAACTCATGAACAAACTAATCCACGAGACGAGGCTGGTCATACTATCAATATTCAGAATAATACCATGTTACATCGTATCGTTGGAAAGCCTTCAATGTCGGTGAATAGTGCACACCATCAATCCATTAAAACTATTTCTGGTAATGTTATAGTAAACGCAATTGCACCTGATGGAGTAATAGAAGGAATTGAAGTTCCTGGGAAAAGATTCTGCCTTGGAGTTCAATGGCATCCTGAATTTTTAATTGACTCTGGTGATAAAAAATTATTCGCCGCCTTTTTAACTGCATCCTCCGACTATGCCCAAAAAAATCAATAAAGAAGAGCGTATTTCTAAACGTCTATCTCGCGTTGGTATTTGCTCCCGCCGCGAAGCAGAAAGATGGATAGCAAAAGGCCGCATCACAGTCGACGGCGTACAAATTTCGACCCCCGCGACATTGGTATCGGAAGGATCGCTGATCATTGTTGACGGCAAAAAGATTCCGGAACCAGAACCGACCCGTTTGTGGCGCTATCATAAACCGGCTGGTATTTTGTCGACAAATAAAGACCCTACAGAACGACCAACAGTTTTTGATAACCTTCCCAAAAAATTACCACGAGTTATGCTTGTGGGTCGGCTAGATTTAAACTCCGAGGGCTTGTTATTGCTCACTAATGATGGAACGCTTGCGCGCCAAATTGAGCTTCCTTCAACAGGCTGGGTAAGACAATATCGTATTCGGGTATACGGGCCTCTTGATGAAAATCGTCTAAATTCATTAGAAAGAGGGATTACCGTAAATGACATTACATACGGCCCAATTAAGGCAAAACTCGACAAACAACGTGGAGACAATTCATGGGTAACAATATCACTTCAGGAAGGCAAAAACCGAGAAATACGTAAAGTAATGGATCATCTTGGCTTAAAGGTGAATAGGCTTATCAGAATATCTTTTGGTCCTTTCAAACTTGGTGAATTAAACCGTAACAAGGTTCAGGAAATTAGCCAACGGTCAATTCTAAAGCACACAAAACTCACTCCAAAAAATGGGAATGCACATTAAAAATTCATCAAAAGAAGTTATCAAGCCACAAAATAAAGTTCACAAAATTTTATAGAGAAATAGTTGATGCGCATTATAGGTGGTAAGTATAGAGGACAGAGATTATTTGTACCCCCAGGTGTAAATATAAGACCAACTAGAGAACGAGTACGTGAAGCCATATTTAATATTTTGACCCAAGGAGGCGAAAAATTTGGCAATCGTAACTGCGTTGAGAGAGCAAAGGTTCTAGATGGATTTTCTGGCACAGGCGCTATGGGACTTGAAGCTATCTCAAGAGGCGCTGCAAGAGTGACGGCAGTAGATAACAACAAAGTCGCTTTGATGTGCTGTCGTAAAAATATTGAGTATCTTGAAGAGAAAAAAAATATCGATACAATATTGGCTGATTGCCTAAATCCCGGTCTAACCAACCAATCCCATTCGCTTATATTTTTAGATCCACCGTACGGATTAAATTTACTTCAACCTGCTATTGAAGCATTTACCAATAACGGTTGGATTGGGACTAATGCTATAATTGTGCTTGAAATGAGTAACACTGAAAAAAATCCAGAACTAAATAATTTTACAATTTTAGACCAGCGCAAATATGGGAAAACTAAAATTCTATTCCTCGAGAATCATTATTAGACACCTTACTCAAAACTATAAATTAGATTAGTTCAAAGCCCAACATCTCAATTATTTCATCACTTTTAAAAACGTCAGCAAAATGACCAAACATCGCGCTTAATGATGCATTGTGGGCCTCGTCTGAACGAGTAGCAGTTGCATCAGATACCACCAATGTCTTAAAATTCAGCATATGCGCATCGCGTGTTGTCGACTCAACGCATACATCAGTCGTAATTCCAGTGATAATTAATGTATCCTTGCCAGCAGCAGAGAGACGTTCTTCAAGGTTTGATGAACCCTGTATAAAAGCACTAAATCGATTTTTATCAATAATTACGTCTTCTGGCTGGACGTCCATTCCATGCCAAATATTTGCTAATGGATTTCCATTTGTTAGCCCTCGAAGCATACCTCCAGCATCCTTCGGATTAAGGTACTGCATAAAGGCCGACCAATTTTTCGGTGCGTCATCACCATATATCGCACGGAGCCAATAAACATGCCCACCCGTCGCCCTAATTGCTTTACAAAGTTTGTTAATTACTGGGGCCACCCCTGCACAGTAGGGGGAGTAAGAATCCATACCCTCCTGAAGCCAAATATTTTGCATATCGATAACAATAAGGGCGGTTTTATTTGGGATAATATTGTCATAGGCATGCAACTTTCCCCCTCGTCTTCGCAGAATATTTTCAATGGTGGACTGAGATAGTTGAATTTTATGACACTTTTGACTGGGCATTATCTCACCAATGCTTTTACGATGTAACCACAGAATATTACCGACGGCCGAAGAGTCGTTCAATATCAGCGAGGTTTAATTCAACATATGTCGGTCGGCCATGATTACATTGGCCAGAATGAGGAGTATCTTCCATTTGTCGAAGGATCGCATCCATTTCAGCTTGGTTTAACCTACGACCAGAACGCACACTTCCATGACAAGCCATTGTGCTGCAGACATTCTCTAAACGCTCTTTCAATGTGAAACCTTCACCAACTTCAACTAAATCATCAGCTAGGTCCTTAACCAATTCAGAAATATTAGTATTTCCCAGAAGTGCTGGTACTTCACGAACCACCACTGCTCCATGACCAAACGCCTCCAAGATCAAACCGAGTTCGGAAAATTCTCCAGACCGCTGAACTAAATTCAGACATTGTGTTTCATCTAGTTCTACAACTTCAGGTATCAAAAGAACCTGTCGTGCGACTGCACCTGTCTTTAGCGATTGTTTCATTTTTTCATAAACTAATCGTTCGTGGGCTGCATGTTGATCTACAATCACTATCCCATCATTAGTCTGCGCTACAATATAGGTTTCGTGAAGCTGCGCACGCGCCACCCCCAAAGGAAAAGAGTTGGATTTTATCTCGCCTTCGTTACAAGGTGATACATCTGATTGCATTTCCGCCGGCGGCGCAGATAATTGATCAGTGTCGAGCCTTGGAGCATAATAATCCGCAATAGGATTGGCTGAACCTTTATATGATGAATTTAGTTTAGAAAGGTGCTGAATACCCCCATTGCCGGCCCTGAATGCGCCTAATGTTTGTGTCGACACGGTTGTTGACGCACGGTGCCCCGCATCGGCTAACGCATGTTTAAGTGCCCCTATAATCAAACCTCTGACCACACCAGCGTCTCTAAAGCGGACTTCCGTTTTCATTGGATGCACATTTACATCTACAAATAACGCAGAAGTTTCCAAATAAAGAGCAACCATGGGATAACGATTACGCGCCAGTAAATCTTGATATGCTGCCCGAACAGCACCAGTTAATAATGCATCTCGAACAGGCCTTCCATTTACGAACAAAAATTGAGACCTCGCATAAGCCTGATTCAAAGTTGGAAGACCCGCATAACCGCTTAAAAGGACCCCTCCTCGCTCGGATTCAATTTGTAACGCGTTATCTGCAAAATCGCGACCCATTACCTGAGAAAGGCGTGATAATCTGGTATCGATTAGATCACCTTGATCAACTTTAAATCCCAGTCTTTTTCCTTTTTCATCTGATAAGGAAAATTTAACTAACGGATTGGCCATCGCCAATCGACGAACTATATCCAGTATATGATTTGTTTCTGTACGATCCGTTTTGAGAAATTTTAATCTAGCGGGTGTTGCAAAAAATAAATCGGTAATTTCGACCCGCGTTCCAGCCACAACCGAACTTGGAAATATCGGTTCAGTTTTGCCTCCTATAACGACAATAGACCAAGCTTCCTCAGCACCATGGGCTCGGCTATCAATTTTTAGATGAGAAACGGAAGCAATTGATGGCAACGCCTCCCCCCGAAAACCAAGTGAAGAAATTTGGAGTAAATTATCGTCTAAGAGTTTGGAGGTAGCATGGCGTTCAATGGCGACCGAAAGATCATCTCGTTCTATCCCGATACCGTCGTCAGTAACAACTATAGAACTTCTGCCGCCTCCTTTAATAGCTATTTCAATATTTTCTGCTTTAGCATCTATAGCATTTTCCACTAGCTCTTTAACCACAGAAGCTGGGCGCTCAACAACTTCACCGGCAGCGATCCGATTTATGGTCCTGTCCGGCAAGCGACGAATCTTCATCTCATTTTTCCTGATCTGCTAAATATTGCCACGCTAACTTTTTACCTTCTTCAACAGCTGGCTGACTAAAGGGGTCCACAGAAAAAAGATGGGCAGTAATAATGGTTTCAAGCATAAAATGCATCATCAATGCACCCATTGAGGTCTCATCAAGTTTATCTAGCGTAATAATACGCGTGGGTCTTTTATTTTGTATAAGAACTTGAGTAGTACCATTTTGTTGAGCTTCCATTAAATCACCGACCGACTTACCTGACAAAAAAGCTAACTCTTCTTCATTCGCCAAAGCAGGTTCAACACACGGCCCTTCTCCGGCACATTTAAGCATTATAATCGTAAACATCTTATCTACTGGGCCATCGAGGTAGAGTTGTAGCTGGCTATGCTGATCTACCGTACCCAGAGCATTAATCGGAGTGGTACCTTTACCTTCTTTGCCCAAACTTTCGGCCCATAATTGCCTATACCAGAGACTTAAGGCTACCAACCTATCCGAATAAGGCATTATCACCGTAGACCTAATATTTTGAGCAGCCAATCCCGCAGAGATAGCCGCGCCAATTGCAGATTCAATATTCCTTGGTTCCTCTCCTTTTAGAACCGGATCAAGCACTGCAGCTGCGCCTGCGCGGATCTTTTCAACTTCAAGACCAAGGATCATAGCGGGCAGCAACCCAACCAATGAAAGGGCGGAATAACGGCCCCCAATATCTGGGTCATGATCAAGAACCAAAATATGGTTTTTGACTGCAAGACGGCGCAAAATATTTTCACCCGGTTCGCAGATAGCAACAAAATGTTCTGTCAGAGAATTTTTATCGACTACATCACTGACGGCCTTAAGACACACTAGAAATTTAGCTAATGTTTCAGCTGTTGTTCCAGATTTTGAAATTACGAGGAATAGGGTGTGTTCAAGTGGTAAGGCCTGCATCATTCCCGAAATACTCTCTGGATCAATATTATCCCAGAAATGCATCATAGGAATTTCAGGCCTCGGTGCTAAATTTGTTTTTGCTAATTTGCAAATTGCCTTAGCACCTAGAGACGAACCTCCTATACCTAGAACTACAATATGTGCAAATTTTTCTCGATATTGATTTGCCAAGAGATATAAATGCTGCAGATCATCAACGCGTTCGGGCAAGTGAAGTATCGGTAAACTTTTATCAGCATAATGGCTCCTCAGTTTTTCGAGCGCGGGCCTCGTATTCTCTAGTAAATTTTCAAAGACATCTTGGGTTAGTCCATTATTACCGATAGCATCGGAAAAACAATTATAAGTCTGGTGATCATAAGACATTGATGTCATGGACATAACCTTTGTATACACTGTAAACCACGCTTGCGAATCATGAAAAGATACCAAATTAAATAATTAGTGGATAAAATTTGAGTATTAAAAAATATCCTAAAAATCATCGACATACTACGTAGTACAATTTATCAACATTTTTTAGAATTAACTTAAGATATTAATGTGGAAACCTATGTAATTATTACAATTGGTATTGCCTTCTTTGTTGGCGGCGTAGTTAAAGGAGTCGTAGGGATGGGACTGCCTTTAACAGCTATAGCATTAATGACTATAGTTATTGAACTCGAATTAGCCATCCCCTTATTAGTAATCCCGATCATAGCAACCAATTTATTGCAAGCAATTCAGGGCGGAAATTTTCTTTCATTGATAAAGAAATTTTGGGGAATGTTGTTGGCAGCTGTAATAGGAATTTTCATCGGCGCCTATGCGTTATACCGGCTAGATCCAACATATTTACTTATAGGTCTCGGTATAATTGTCTGCATTTATTCTCTTAACAACCTTTTTACTATTCGATTAAGTATCAGTGAAAAATCTATACCATTCGTCGCCCCATTTGTCGGACTGTTGTCTGGTTTTTTGGCTGGAACCACGGGTGCCGTGGGCATACCTGTGGCAATTTATTATCAAATGTTGAAAATGAAAAAGGATATTTTTGTTCAAGCAGTTGGTATTCAATTTTTATTTACGGGAATGATCTTAACATTCGCACTGTTTCGGGAAGGCGGTCTGCAAGAAAATATTTTAATTGCATCATTTTTAGCCCTTATTCCAACGGCAATAGGTATGTGGTTTGGGTGGATAATTCGAAACAAGGTCTCAGAAGATAAGTTTCGTATCTGGTTGTATATTATATTACTATTCATTGGTCTAAACTTGATCCGGAAAGGTATTTTTTAAATTTGCTGCTATGATGAAATAATAGTCTAAAAATCAAAATTATTTACTGATCGATGAATACAACAATTCCCAAAGCTAATGTTTATGAGAAGACAGGGTTGCCCGAAATGGGCCTCCGAAATTATTGGTACCCTGTTTTTGCTACGTGGCGTTTGAAGATACGCCGACCAAAAGCAATCAGAATACTCGGAGAAGAAATAGTTCTTTTCCGTAACAAAAATCAGGTTTTTGCATTAAATAACCAATGTGCTCACCGTGGAGCTAGATTATCAGAGGGCAGTTGTATTTATCCACACACGGATACCTTGACATGTCCATATCACGG
>CENY01171235.1_pt1 | contig 14273 bp, 14 predicted proteins | sample 356181 | NCBI WGS metagenome assembly CENY01 (sample SAMEA2619840, study PRJEB7988) | marine metagenome | isolation source: saline water (ENVO:00002010), including
CGGCAAGGCCGAATCTACGAAGAGGAAGCCGCCGAGAGCGCCACCCTGCTCGAACCCTACAAGTGGTATCCCCAGCGTGCCGGGCGGGTCGACCTGGCGCTGCCCAGAGCAGTTGAAACGGGCCGCATCGACGACCCAGTGGTGCGCCAGGAACTGGCCAAGCTGCTCAGCCTGGCCCGCGCCACCGAGTGGACCGCCCGGCGCGCCAGGGCAGAGCAGCAACGAGGCCAGCCGCCTGGGCCGGGCGGATCGTTAGGCAAGCTGGCCGCCAGCCACGTGGCCAGGGCGGCGGCTCATGTTCACACCATCATCTCTGGCGCCGATGCATTGTTGTCCGGCGACCATTCACCCCATGACGGCACCATCGCCGAGATCCTGGTGTCGGTGCCCGGGGGCTCCATCGCTGGCGGTACAGATGAGATTCAGCGCAACATCATTGCCGAAAGAGTGCTGCTCATGCCCAAGGAAGCCCGGTTCGATACCGGGCCCTTTAGGGAAGTGAGAAGGAACTGACAGGTGGAGAGGTTCGGCTTGATGCCACGCCCTTGAAGCCAACTACCCTGCGCAAAAGGCGTGAATCACCAGAGCAGTACGGGGTCTACTAACAAGGCGCTGCAGCAAACGGACCCGCCGGTTCACTAGTGAGTCGACGGACCGCCTCTTCCATGATGAGCAGCGCTTTCTCCCTCACCACCGGGAAAGCAACGTGGTAGGCGGCGAATACAGGTACACGCTGTCTTTCGGCGCGTCCTCCATAGTAGGCTAGGGGTTCGCTGCCAGACCAACCCTGTAAGGGAGCTCAAATGTTCGAATCCGATTCCGCGGCCCTGGGCTTCGAGCTCGACGACGGCGTGGCCACCATCACATTCAATCGCCCCGAAGCGCGCAACGCTCTGAACGACGACGTGACGCGCAACTTCGCGCCAGCCCTGGCCTGGTGCGCGGAGTCCGACGACGTGAGAGCGGTAATTCTCACCGGGGCCGGCGGCGCATTCTGCGCGGGGGCCGACGTGGGGCGGCGGCGTCCGGGAGAGCAGGAAGAGCCGCCCACCATCGAGGCGCAATTCCAGGCCATGAAAGAACGCCACCGCTCAATGGGAACTGCCTTGTACGCGCTGCGCAAACCCACCATCGCCGCGGTGCCCGGCGCGGCCGCGGGCGCCGGAATGACCTTTGCGCTGGCGTGCGATATGCGCCTTGCCGCTACCAGCGCCTTTTTCACCACGGCCTATGCCCGCATCGGCCTGTCCGGCGATTACGGCGTTGCCTGGCTACTGTCTCGGGTGGTGACCCCGGCCTATGCCCGCCAGCTCCTCCTCACCTCCGAACGCGTCAGCGCCGAGCAGGCGCTCGCCAAGGGGCTTGTGAACTACGTGTATCCCGACGACGCACTCATGGACGAGGCGCGCAGCCTGGCGAAGCAGTTTGCCGCCGGCCCCCCCATTGCCTATCGCTACATCAAAGACAACCTGGACGAAGCCTTTCTGCTGGATCACCCCACCGCCGTGGCTCACGAAACCCAACGCGTGGTCAAATCGGGCTCAACCCACGACTCCCGCGAAGCACGGGCCGCATTTGCAGAGAAGCGCAAGCCGAAGTTTCAGGGACGCTAATCATCAGCCACGACCGGGAGAACGCGCTACTCAGCGTCGCCCCATAGCGCCTGGTGCATTGTGGCGTAGATTTCATTCTGGTCCATCACCCCGTTGACGCCGTCCGCTCCAGGGCCGCGGGCATATGCGGGCACGTCCTCCCCTGCATGGGTTTCCACAGGTAGAGGAACGGCCGCGATCTGGCGATAGGTGTGCGCCGTGGTATCCACGTCGGTGAGGTCAGGCAACTCCTTTAAGTACCCCGGCCCATTGGCATAACTCAACGTGGTGTAGGGCCGACCCTCTGCGTCTAGCTGCTCCTGGCCGCCAACGGCTACTTTTCCGAGGATGGGATTGCCCCTGCTCGGGTAACCGCTGATGGTGAAGGTGTGGCTGTGATCCGCGGTCACGATGATCAACGTATCCGCGGCGCTGGTGAGATTCACGGCGCGCTGAACGGCATCCGAAAGGGCCACCGTGTCAACCAGGGCGCGATAGGCGTTGGAAAAGTGATGCGCGTGATCAATGCGGCCAGCCTCTACCATGAGGAAATAGCCCTCACCGTCTCTGCGCAATCGACGAATAGCGAACTCGGTCATGTCCGCCAGCGAGGGCTCGCCGCCCGCGTCTGCCCGCCGATCCGCCTCGAATTCCAGATGAGAGCGCTCGAAAAGGCCAAGCACCTGGCCGACAGCCTCAGGGCGAACGGCTGCGAATTCTTCACTGTTCCAGACGTAGCTACGGTTTTCAGCACCGCTCAACCAGTCTGCGACCAGATCGCGGCCGTCTTCACGACTGCCATGTCTGCCGGGGTCTTCTGGATCCGCCTGCTCGCGCGCAATAAAGTGAGCTCGACCACCACCCAACATGACATCTAAGCCGTCGCCTTGTGGGAACTCCACAAGCTGCCTGGCGATGTCCACACACCCGGCCTCTATCGCCGCTGCCGGCATCATCGCATCGGCTTCCCAATTGCGTTCGGGCGAATGTGCGTACGTTGCCGCAGGGGTCGCGTGAGTGATAGTGGCCGTGGAAACAATGCCAGTGGCCATTCCCCGTTCTTCGGCCTGTTCGAGGATGGTGGGCAAGGGGTTGTCCAGCGCCGCCTCGCAATCACCTCGCCCAACATCCGCAGCCACACTGATGGCTCCTGCGCGCACCTTCCTACCGGTGACCATGGCGGTCATGGTGCCGGCAGAGTCCGGCACCTGCATATCTGTATTGTACGTCTTGACCAGCGCGGAGGCCGGGAAGCGCTCGAAGCTCAGGTAGTTCTCTTCGCCGCTGTCTCCGCGCGTCTGTCCCTCGTATATCCGGGCGGCGGTGACGGTGGAGACGCCCATACCATCGCCAACGAACAGGATCACGTTGAGCGCCCTGTTGGACTCAGCTTCGCCCGTCGGCCCGCCGGCGCAACCGCACACCACAACCAGCATGGCGATCATCATTCCTTTCATTGCGACTTCCTCGCGCTACGCTGCAACACAGCTAGTTCAGATTCCGGGTGAACAGATCGAGCACCCGATCCCAGTGCTTTTCGGACGCCTCTCGGTGATAACGCTCACCGCTGGGAGCAAACCCGTGTATCGCACCTTCCATGAAGTCGATGCGATAGTTGACGCCGGCGTCGGACAGCGCCTTGTCCATGATGTGCATTTCTTCTTCCGTAGCGGTGGGATCGTTGTCGGCCCATGCGAAGTACACTTCCGCGCTGATGTTGTCCAACTGAGTGTGCGGCGAGTCTGCCTGGTCGGTGACCACCCAAGCTCCGTGAACCGACGCGATGGCGCCCACCCGCTCGCCCATGGTCTGGGCCAGCGCCATCACCAGCGGCCCGCTCATGCAGAATCCTACCGCGCCGATCTTGGCGGCGAGATCCGCCTTGTCGCTGGTGGCAGCGTGAGCAAGCAGCGCCTGCGCATCGGGTACGATCCCTTCGCGGGTCACCCCCGCCATGAGTTCGCGGCGCAGGTGCATGTCCTCGTCGCTGGCCCCAAACTCGCGGTAGGGGCTCTGTCGGTAGTAGAGAAAGGGCATCAGCACATAGTAGCCGGCACTTGCCATCCGAGCCGCCATGTCCTTCAGCGCCGGGCGGATACTGGGCGCATCCATCAGATAGAGGACTATCGGATATGGCCCGCCATCCTCGGGGTGATATTCGAACGTCGTCATGCTGCCATCCGGCGTCTGCACTTGGATCTCACGCTCGATCATGGGTACCTCGCTGGTCAGTGACCGTTGTGCGCCATCAATCGTGCAGGTGCGGCTAGTGGCACGCAACGGGCATCAAGTAGACAGAATGGTCACGCCGCTGATACCGGGCGCCCCATACACGTGGGTGTACGCCACCTTGGGATTACCCGGCACCTGACGCTCACCAGCACCACCCCGGAGCTGCAGCACGTTCTCGTAGACCTGACGCAGCCCCGACGCACCGATGGGCTCGCCGTTGGCAATGCAGCCGCCGTCCGTATTCACCGGAAAACGACCATCGATTTCAGTCTCGCCACGCTCCAGCATCCACTCCTGCTCGCCGTCCTCGCAGAAACCGTTCTCGGCCATGTGCATGATCTCAGCACCCGACTCCGTGTCCTGCAACTGCGCCACATCAACATCTTCGGGCCCGATGCCGGCGAACTCGAAGGCCGCTTTGGAGGCATCCATGGTAGGCCCATCACACTCGTCGTTGGACAGATAGGAGGCCTTGACCTCGAAACTCCCGTAACGTCTCGAGCGCATCACAGCGGCTTTCAGATAGATGGGCTTGGAAGTGTATTTGTGGGCCTGGTCCGCCCGACACAACACCATAGCCACCCCGCCCTCTCCCGGAGAGCAGAACATATACTGAGTCAGCGGATAGGCCAGCATGCGCGACTGCAGAATCTCGTCTTCGGTGAACGCCTGCTTGCGCCAGGCCATGGGGTTCATGGAGCCGTTGCGTGTGGCCTTGGCAGCCACACGAGCCAGCGTGCGGTGACTGATCTGGTGCTTTTGCATGTAGCGATTGATCTTCATGGCAAAAAACTGCGGGTTGATGGCCATACCGCTGCCGCCGTACCAGTCCGCCCCGCCGTCAACAGGATGCACAGGGCGGTCGCTGGCGAAGGCTCCGCGAGGATGCTTATCGAAGCCGACGGCTATGCCAATGTCCTGGATGCCCGCCATGATCATGTTGTAGGCAGTGGACAGTGCCGTGCCGCCAGTAGCACAACCGTTGACCACATTGACGAACTGCAGTCCCGTAAGCCCCATCATGCTCACCATCTGATCCGGTGCCCCCGCCGCCATGCTGCCACCTACGGCAAAGCCAAGGTCTTTCCAACCGATGCCGGCATCCCTGCAGGCTTCACGCGCTGCTATAGCCCCCTGCTCCATGCCGGTGACACCTTCATGCCGGCCGAACGGGTGCATGCCGATGCCGACGATTGCTACTTCATTCATTGCGTTCTCCTGCTTGTCCGGTGCGTTACTCCACGGGCGCAAAGGCAAAGGTAACGACCTCATTGCCGTCATCGTCGGCATAAAGGGGTTCGACAGTCAGCTGCATTTCCATGCCATCGCGCAGGTGCTCGGGCTGCGACTCGGTCAGCCTGGCCTCCACCTTGAGCTCGGGAAGCTCAACATAGCCCACTCCGAAGGGTTGGAAATTCTCCGGGTCGTTCTCGCCCAGGTAGGGCGGGTCCTTGGGTGGAAAACCCTGCACCGTCCATGCCCACAGCGTACCGCGACTGCTCAGCGGCACGGACTCCACGTTCGCACCGGCGCAGTGCGCGCAACCCGACAGCAGCGGGAAGGTGTGGTGGCCGCAATCCTTGCAGCGGCCGCCCATCAGCCTGGGCTCATCCCCGGAAATATCGAGTACGAATTCGTTGATTGATACCTGCTGGCCCATAGCGCTCTACCCCCCAGTTCACGTCTCCCATTCTGCAACAGACCGACATGGTTCGGTAGCCGGCATCCTCCTGCAGCTCGCGACGGCACATGTCCTAATAGGAGCGTGGCAGCTCCAGCACGTGCTCGCTGACGTAATTTTGAATCATCTCCTGGGAGATCGGCGCGATCTTCATCAGCCGCGCCTCGCGCCAGTATCGCTCCACGTGGTACTCGCTGGCATAACCAAAGCCACCCAGGGTCTGCACAGCCCGATCAGCCGCAAAGAACCCCGCATCGGCCGCCAGCCATTTGGCCATGTTGGCCTCGGCGCCACAGGGCAGGCCCTGATCCAGCAGCCAGGAGGCCTTGCGGATCATGAGCTCCGCCGCATCTAGGCGCATCCTGGCCTCGGCCAGCGGAAAAGCGATCCCCTGGTTCTTGCCAATGGGGCGGTTGAACACCACCCGCTCGTTGGCGTAATCCACCGCACGCTTCAGCGCCACCCGCCCGATGCCCAGCGCTTCCGCCGCGATCAGCACACGCTCCGCGTTGAGGCCGTCGAGCAGGTAACGAAACCCCTTGCCTTCGTCACCCACCCGATCGGTCACCTGAACGGGTAGGTCGTCGTAGACCACTTCGCAGGTGGCCACCGCGTTTCGGCCCACCTTATCGATGGGCGAGATGCTCACCTCGTCGCGCTGCAGTTCCGCCAGCAGCAGGGTCAAACCGTCGGTGCGGCGCTCCACAGCTTCTTTGGGGGTGGTGCGAACCAGCAGCAGCACCCGCTCGGATTGCAGCGCCTTGGTGGTCCACACCTTGCGGCCCTTAACTAGGTAGGTGTCTCCCTCACGGCGAGCGGTGGTTGTGATAGAGGTCGTGTCCGTTCCCGCATCCGGCTCGGTCACGCCGAATGCCACATGCAGGTCACCCCGGGCCACGCGAGGCAGATAAGCCTGTTTCATCTCCTCGGAACCGTACTTCACCACCGGGTGCATGCCGAAAATAGACAGATGCAGGGGCGTTGCGCCGTTCATGGCGGCGCCGCTGGCAGCCACCTCCTCCAACACCAGGCTTGCCTCGGTGATACCGCGACCGCTGCCCCCATAAGCCTCCGGGATGGCTATGCCGAGCCACCCTGCCTGGGCCATGGCGTCGTAGAAATCCCACGGAAACTCATGGGCTTTGTCCTTGGCGGCCCAATAGGTGTCCGGAAAGTCGGCGCACAGCTTGCCCACAGACTCGCGGATGAGCTGCTGCTCGTCGGTTAGTGCAAAGTCCATAGCTCCCCGCCCCCTCAGCCGGTCAGACCCAGTTGCTCGAGGCCGCGCTGCCGGCCCAGCTCCATGATGTGCCGGTTGCCTCGGCTCCAAAACACATTGAGCGTGACCGCTCTGATGCGCCAGCCGGAATCGGTTCGGACAAGGCGGTCGTGATAGTAGCCCCCCAGCGCAAAGTCGAAGCTGCCAGCGTCATTGTTCAGAAAATGCTCCGCCTTCATGTACATCTTCAGCTCGGCCTGGTCGGCGTGCACATCCACGATAGGGTTGGTCATTACATGCTGGGTGGCATCCAGTCCGGTAAACAGCGGTTTCAGCCCTTCTACCCAGTCGTCGGCGGCCATGGACGAGCCCGGCGCGCCGCTGTAGGACGAAAAATCCATCTCTATCCGATCGGTAAAGATGCTGCGGTGCAGATCCCAATCCCGCGTGTCGATGCTGATGGCGTACTCGTAACGGCGCCGAACGATCTGCTGGTAGTCATCGAATTGCACCGCCGAACTCCTCTAGCCTGCGTCCGCTTGTCGGTAGGCGAATACCTCGCTGGGCGCGTCGTCCGCACAGCTGGTCAGCACCATGGCCGGGGCGCTGTCGCGCCGTACCTGCACGTGCACACGCTCCGACGCATCCGAGAATGTGACCGCGGCTTTGTCCGCGTCACCGTTCACATGCAGCAGGCGCAGACCGTTACGCCCCGAAAACGCCTCGGCAGCCTGCACGTGCTTGGGATACGTGGTGCGACCACGCAGCCAATGGAAACCCAGCTCGCCACGGTCTACGCGTCCAACGAAATCCGACACATCGCCGGTCTGCAACCGCCCGTACAGGGCCGACTGAGGTAGTGCGAGCACGTTGGGCGCGAATCTGTGCCCGCCCAGGTGGGTGATCTGCCAGGCGCGCTCGCCCACCACCTCACGCAGCCGGTTGTAGACGGGGAGGCCGAAACGCGCGCAACACAGGTCCCGCTGACCGTTGGTGCAGACGAAATACTGAGGCTCGCTGATTACCTCGCCGCGAGACAGGGATTCAGGATCGGTAAGGTCCAGCGACTGCAAAAAGTCGTACCCCGAGCCAGACCACATGTGCAGCGCGCCGTCGATTCCTGCCAGCAGACGCACGTCGTCCCGATCCACCTCGGGTTGGCGAATCAGCTGAGCTCTGGCCTTCAATCCGCGCTCGGCAAACCCATCCAACATACGCGCCATCCATGCCCTGGCCGGTTCCGCCAGGTCGCCCTCCTCCAGGGCCTTGGCCTTCCAAACCGGCCGGTATTCCAACAGCAGCCAGACGTCCACCTCCACAGCGGTACCCGCCAGGGGGTCGTCGGCGGCTGCCTCTGCGCAGTAGATTCGCTCAGCCATCTGCTTGCCCTCTACGCCCCCGCACTGGTCTCACCCTCAACATCTGCCATCCCGCGGCGCTGAGTAAGCACCTCGCCGATCTCGGTCATCCGCTCACGGCTGAGCTCATAGAAAAGGAAAAAGCTCATGCTCGCGATGCCGATGGCCATCACGGGTGGGCCGGCGATCAAACCGAGATGGTAGATCATTTCCGGGTCGATGGATCCCACCTCTGCACCCCTGGGAAAGCCGATGAGATCCAGAGCCACACCACCAAGGATGGTGGCGAGACCCCCGGCCGTTTTGGAGCAGAAAGAGCGAGCCGAATAAATGATGCCTTCCTGACGCACGCCCGCTTTGAACTCCAGTTCATCGGCCACATCGGCGAACATGGAGTTGAAGTTCACCAGCATGGCGGGCGACATCAGGCCTGATAGGAACGACGAGCAAAGGAACAAGACAAACAACAGCGGATCGCCGTTCTCCGGCAGCACATCGGTGAACAGCCGCAGTATGAGCAGGATGTTCATGTTGATCTGCACCACGAGCCCCATTCCGATAAGCAGCTTCTGCTTGTCGAAGAGCTTGGTGAGATGGGGAATCATGATCACCGAGATGGGCAGTCCCATCAGCATGGTGGGGCCCAGCCAACGCATCCACTCCGTAGGCAGCTCCCAGAAGTGCACGTACAGATAGACGATAAACGTGGCTTCCACACCAAGCACCAGCAGAATGATGATCATGCCGAACAGCAGCATGCGATAAGACTTGCTGGACAGCGCCTGGCGTACCTCGCGCCACAACCGGCCAACCCCCAGCCGTTCGTGCTCCGGCTGCCACGTGGGCAGATAAGGCACCTCCTTCTTGGTGCTCCACACGCACAGCGCGATGGTAACCACGATAGCGGCGGCCGCAATGCCCGACATCTGCGGATACCCCGCCGCATTGAGCAAACCGTGGGTACCGTCTTCAGGCGTGGGAAAGATAAAGCTGTACATCAGAAACGGAAACCCAGCTGTAGCCAGCGTGCTGAATGCCTGGCTGTAGCTGAACACGCGGGTTCGGTCGGTGTAGTCGTGGGCCATCTCAGCCCCCAGCGCCAGATGGGGCACGTGATACAGAGTGAGAAACAAGCGAGCTAACACCGCGAACACCATGAGCCAACCGAAGTAGAACACCTCCGGCATGTCCGACGGGGGGTTGAACAGGGCAATGACGCTCACAGCCAGAGGCAGCGCAGAACCGGCCATCATGGGCAGACGGCGGCCCCATTTGTGCGCCAGCCGATCCGAGATGGAGCCGGCCAGTGGGTCGCTCACCGCATCGAAAACCATGGCCACGGCAAGAGCCACCGCACTCAGGCTGGCCGACACCCCGAGCACCTGGTTGTAGAAGAACAAGGTGAAGGTGCCGAAGATGACACCGGTGATACCTTCGCCCACCTGTCCGACGCCGAAACCCAGCTTTGAGCTCAGCGGGAGCCTTCTACTCATTCAGACACCTTCCTCCCGGCAACCGACCGAGCCTATAACGGCACATAGGGAATTGGCAAAGGTGGCTGACTGTTCGTTCGCCCGGCTAACGGATGGTCACGGCGGATGACCATCAATGATACGGCCGCTGGCTTGCGCGGGCGCTGCCCAATCCGGTGCAGGCAGCTACATCTTCCCAGCAGCGGCCGACCTAGGTAGCCTTGGCAAGTAGATTGAACGGGAGGAGACAGAGCGCGTGAATATCACTCGAATCAACCACGCCGCGGTAAACGTGCTGGGCAAGGTGGAAGAAGCCCACGATTTCTACACCAAGCTGCTCGGACTTCCTCAGGTGCCCATCCAGCTACCCGGTCAGCCGCCGGTCATGGAGTCGGACATCGGCTTCTGGGTGGAGCAGCATGGTGTGCAGCTACACGTCATCGGGCGCGAGCCCATGGGCGGCACACCGGATCCTACGCAGACCCACGTGTCCTGGTACGTTGAGGATATCGACGAGGTAACCCGGAAACTCGAAGCCCAGAACATCGAATCGAGGGTCATGGGAGAAGGACAAGCAAGGATCATCTGGGTGCTGGATCCGGCGGGGAATATCGTGGAGTTTCAGCAGGATCCGGAGTGCTAGCCGGCACGCACTGCGACCGGATCCGGCGCAGCTCAACCGTCAACCTACATTCCAGGCAATATTCGCCTTAGACTTTTAGCGCAAGGTTGTTGAGCGCAGCCTAATTCGTCTGAAGGATCTGGATCGCCAGATAAACGAGCGTTCCAAGCATGCCGATGGGTCCCACCATTCTCCGATGCAACCGAGCTCGCTAATGGCCATGGTTCGGCCCCATTGGTTTCAATCCAAGTGTCAGCGACCCGCCAATTGCGCCCTAATCTCCGTGTGCCGCGCCCGGGTGATAGGGTAGCCGATGATGAGCGCGGCAGACGCTAGGTAAAAGAGCACCGGTACCAACGCAAACCAGGCACGCAAAGAGAAGAGCTGCTCCGACTCGTTCACGATAGTGGGATCGAATCCCAGATAAGCCAGCGCCGGAAGCGATATCCCAACCCCCAGCGCGCCCACCATCTTGGTTGCCGTCGACCAGGCCGCGAAAAACAGGCCTGCGCGGTCCTCGCCGCTCTCCAGCGCGTCCAAATCGATCACGTCTGCCTTCATGGACGTGGGCACTACGGCCATGTTGCCGCCGCCGATGCCCACCACGAACAGAAAAAACGCGGCCAGCCACGCATCTCCCGCACCCAGCCAGAGAAACTGAGGAAACATAAGCCCCATGAGGCTGATGGAGCACAGCCAGGTGATGTGCTTGTCGGTTTTCTGCGCCAGCCAGACCCAGAAGGGAATGCCCAGCAGATTACCCGCGTAGTAACCGAGCACCACACGGGGTGCGGCAGTGGGATCTTCGATCACATGGGAGATGAAGATCACGAATAGCGGCGCGGACAACGCCACTGCCAGGGAACTCAGAACGAAGGCGAACAGCAACCGCCGAAACGGACCATTGCTCCACATGATCTTCAGCCCGGCGATGATGTTCATCTGGGCGGGCACGAAGTCTTTGCGCTCCGGCACCGCTACCAACGCAGGCACCACCATCAGGGGTGTAAGCAACAGCACGCCGATACCGATCATATAGATCATCTCGCCGCTGCGTCCGCCCCATCCGAACAGTTCCTGACTGGCCGCCGGTATGGCGATGGCGATCAGGGTGCCAAGCAGTCCGGCCGTGGTGCGCCAACCGGTAACCCGGGTTCGCTCCGTATATGAAGACGATAGCTCCGCACCCCAGGCGAAATAGGGAATGTTGAATAGCGTCCAGCCAAACCACAGCACCATGATCCAGATCAGCAGATAAGTCTCGTCTACGCCTTCCGGCGGGAAGAACAGGTAGTAGATGGAGACCATGACGATGGGCACCGACGCGATGATCCAGGGTTTGCGCCGCCCGATGGGGCTGCGGGTGCGGTCGGTGAAATATCCGATTAACGGGTCCGTCACCACGTCCCAGAAGCGCGACAGCATCAGAATGGCGCCCACCGCCGCCATTCCAAGGCCCAGATCCTGGGTGTAGAACGCCGGAATGAACAGGCTCACCGGCGTGCTCGCCATGGACATGGGAAACTCGGCCGCGCTGTATGAGAACAGCTTGCCGCGCGGCAGCTTGGTCTGGGCTTCCGCCACGATGCCTAGCCGACTTCAACCAGCTCGATGATGTTACCTTCCGGATCGGCAAAGAAGCACAGCCGTAGCGGCCGTTCGGGATCAATGAGCGTGCGGTCGGAGCGCAAGGTCGCTCCCTTGGCTTCCGCCGCCGCCAGGGTGTCGTGCAGATCACTGCAGTAAAAGGTCAGGTAGCCAATCCCCCCGCGAGTAGCCAGGTGCTGCCCCGCCTGGTGGGGTTGCGGAGCCGCCGGGGGCTGCATCAGCTTGATGATCTCTCCCCCGGGGGTCTCCAACCATACGTTCACGTACCCGTCCGGCGCCACCGCGAGCTGGTTGCTGAGCTGCGCCGGAATATCGGCCCGACGGGATTCCTTGCAGCCCAGCACGCTGCAGTAGAAATCCAACATGGCATCCAGGTCGGTAACCGGAATACCGCACTCCATGGGCTGTGTTTGTTGCATCTGAAATCCCCCGTTAAATACAAATCGTTAGCTCTGGCGAAGCGCAGGCATGTCCTGGATGCTGGACACCTCGCTGGCCCCAAATGGCCGCTCGATGAACCTAGCATGCTACATTATAAGTCCAGTTCGACAGCATCAATGTTGGATTGCCCATGCAGATAGAAGGGCCTCCCTCACAGCCCATTCGCGAAGAATTCGACGTGCTCTCGGAGCTCGTGCCGTTGGACGGCGCGCGGATTCTTGAGCTGGGTTGCGGTGCGGCGGAGAAGACGCGTCAGATCGCGGAGACATTCCCCCGCTGCCAGATCGTTGCGTCAGAGGTGGATCAGATTCAGCAAGGCGAGAACCTCCTCATCGACGACCTGCCCAACGTGTCGTTTCAATCCTTCGGTGCCGAGAGCATCGACGCGGCTGACCAAAGCTTTGACGCAGTATTGATGTTCAAATCTCTTCACCACGTACCCGTTGAGGCGATGGACGCCGCACTCGATGAGATTGTTCGCGTATTGAAGCCTAAGGGACTCGCCTATATTTCCGAACCCGTATTCGCCGGCGCCTTCAACGAGATCGTGCGTCTATTTCACGATGAGTCAGAGGTGCGCAAGGCTGCGTTCGCGGCACTACGGCGGTGTGTAACCGCGAACAAACTGGCGCTTGCCGGCCAGCACTTCTTCTACAATAGACTCCGGCTCAAGTCGTTCGCTCAGTTCGAGCAAGGCGTGGTCAACGTCACCCACACCGACCACCAATTGAGCGCCGAGCTATTCGAGGAGGTGCGCGCGCGCTTCGAAGATCACGCCAGCGACCAGGGGTACCGTTTTGAGATTCCCAACCGGGTTGACCTCTTGAGGAAAGCGCCGCTCTAATGCGGCAAACGGTTGTGTCCTACAGCTTCAACAACTGCTTTCCGAAGTTCTGACCAGAAAACAAACGCATCAATGTAGTCGGCGCATTCTCGAAGCCGTGTTGAATATCTTCCTTGTAGACAATTCGGCCAGCGCGAATCCATTCCTCCATCCGCGCCAGCGCCGCGGCATGCTCGCTTTCGTAGCCGCTCAGCAAGAACCCTTGAATAGTCGCTTGCCGGAATACGATGTTGAAGTAGTTGGCCGGCCCCGGCGGCAGAGTTTCCTGCTCGTAGCGGGAGATGCCGCCACAGATGACAATTCGTGCGTGGGGCGCAATGCGCGTGAGCGCGTCATTGAGTACATCGCCGCCCACATTGTCGAAAAACACATTGATCCCGGCGGGACACAGCTCCTTCAACCGGCCCTTGATGCTCTCGTTTTTGTAGTCGATGGCCGCATCAATGCCTGCCTCTTCGACCAGCCAGGCACATTTCTTAGGACCGCCAGCAACACCTATCACCCGACAGCCAGCAATCTTGGCAATCTGACAAACCATCGATCCCACGGCACCCGCAGCACCCGACACCACAACGGTGTCTCCCGGTTCCGGACGACCCACTTTCAGCAGGCCGAAGTAGGCTGTCAGCCCGGTGCTGCCGAGCGGTCCAAGCCGGGTCAGCATGAGGTCATCTTCCGGTAACACGGTGAGGGCGCTGCGCGGCATATCGGCAAACTCCTGCCAGCCCACATAGCCGAACACCTTGCTCCCCAAAGCCAGCTTGGCATCCTGCGACTCGATCACCTCGCCCATACCGCGGCCGATCATCACATCGCCGATCTTGGCACCACCGGAGTAACCGGAGATGTTTTCGAGCTTACCCTTCTGCGAAGGCTCAAAACTGAGGTATTCCACCTTCACGCGGACGCGCCCTTTCTCCAGTGGGCCCAACTCCACCTCGTTCAGCGCAAAGTCGGATGGCTCAAGGGCCCGTCCGCGGGGACTTCCATTGATCACCCATTGTCGATTGATGGAACGCTCAGACATCTATCCTCCAGATTTCTTGCCGGGCTTTTGCGGGAGCACACGCAGACCCGGAGCCAATCGGCCCGCAGTCGCTCGCCAGTGGCTACTTTAGCGCCCAGATGGCTCATGTATGTGGACGCCATCAACTCCGTTTTAGGGTACTAGTCGAAGCCTTCCTCCTTGAACGCGCCGTCGCGC
>CENY01068490.1_pt1 | contig 14271 bp, 13 predicted proteins | sample 356181 | NCBI WGS metagenome assembly CENY01 (sample SAMEA2619840, study PRJEB7988) | marine metagenome | isolation source: saline water (ENVO:00002010), including
ATGATATCTTAAACACATCCTCAAAATATATGAAGAAATTAAAAAAACATGATTCCTTAATTGTGAATTTTGAAGATTTAGGTCCTGGACGAAAATATGCTCATCTTGTTTTCAATCCAATCTTTAAACAGAAACGACCTTTAACAAAAGAATTCTATGGTGGTAATTATGCTTGTGTTAGAGATGAATTTAGAATTTGGTCTAACAATATTTTTAGAAAAAACGTCACAAAAATTCTAATCAGTTTTGGAGGAACTGATCCTGTAAAAATCACTTCAAAAGTTCTAGATGTTATAAGAAATGAATCATTTAAAGAAATTGAGTTCACCGTAATTTTGGGATATGGTTTTCAACATAAGAAAGATATCAAAACAAAAGCTTCAATTCTAAAAAGTGAAGGCTTTAAGGTTAAACTCGTTGAAAAATCAGACTTTCTTGCAAAATACCTACGTGATACTGATTTTGCTATAATTTCAAATGGCAGAACTGTTTTTGAGGTAGCATGCATGGGAGTTCCAGTTTTATCTGTTGCAGTAAATGAACGTGAAAAATCACACTCATTCGTAAAAGATAGTAATATTGGTCGACACATGATCTTCAAGAAAAAAACTTTTTCAAAAGAACTAACCTCCAATATCGAGTATATGTTGCATCCCGTAAATAGAAAAAATTTCAAATCAAATCTCAAAAAACTCAAATTATTAAATGGAGTAGATAAAGTCATTCAAATAATCAATGATGAATATGATAAAAGAAAATGAAACGAAAAATAATAAAAAGTGACAAATTTCCAATTTTTAGACACACCACTAACATAAATGGTAAAAAAATATCTCGTGATATTGTTCATAGACCTAACGCTGCAGCAATTATTGCATTTAAAAATAATAAAATTTTAGTTGTTTCGCAAAATAGATTTCCCAATGAAACAGATATTGAAATTCCTTCTGGTAATATAGAAAAAAATGAAACTCCAATTAAAGCAGCACATCGTGAATTTTTAGAAGAAACCGGATATGAATCTAAAAAAATGATTCCTCTGATGAATTTTTATACTACAATTGGTTATAGCACCCAAAAAATTTTTACTTTTGTTGCTAAAGATTTTGTAAAAGTTGCAGAACCAAAACTTGACGATGGTGAATTACTTACACCCAAATTTCTAGATTTTAATAAATTAATTAAAATGATTCTAAATGGAAAAATTGTTGATTCAATAACTTTGTCCTCTGTTATGTATTATGGAATTAAGAAAAAATTAATTTAACTATGTTCTCTTATCCAAGTTCTTAATAACAATCTTTTTTGTTGTTCATTTTCAAAATCTTCGAATGGTGTTCTATCATGGATTAACCATCTATTATTACTGAACATCATATCTCCAGATTCCAATGCATAGGTTGCCACCTGGTTTGAATTGTTTAGTATTTCTTCTAGGAATTCAATTGCTTGTATTTGTTTTTCAGTTAATGGTTGTTTTGCTTTTTCATGACCTGTAAAAATTAACTCTTTTTGGTATTTGAATTTTAATCCATTATCAATGAATTGAAATATTGGTTCAAACCTAGTCGCATCAGCTTCTTTTAGATTTTCATTTTTTTTATCATGATGAAATTTTTCATATAGTACTTTTTGTAATTCCCTATTTTCTAATAATTTGTTATGTATTGTATATGCAGACATGAATTTACTTACGCCCCCTGTTTTGGCAGGATTTATGCAGAATAATCCTACATAATCTGGAGGATTTTGAAAAATATGTGAGCCATCTGTATGATACGATCCACCTTCTTTTGTTTGGTGATATCTCCCTCCAGTTTTCATACTTTTTCCTATATCTTTTATCTCGACGATTGTTTCTTTATTCTTATTTTGTTCTAGTAATTTACCAATAATTTTTGAAATGATAATGTAAATACTTTTTTTTTCCTCCGCACTGAAATCTTTTATCTCTTTTCCACTGATCACAAGAAATCCACATCCATTAATCAGAATATTCATCTTCAAATTTTCTATAAATCTAGTCAATGTATCAAAATCTTTTGGATTTTCATCTAAAATCTTGGTTTTATTTCGTATTAATTCATCCAAACTTTTACTATCAAGCTTTACTGAAAATTTTTCAGGAGTCTTTTCTAATGAATTATCCCAACAATTTTCTGAATCTAAAATTAATTCTTCCAGTATCGCCATCATTCAAACCTCGTACTTACTTTTATAAAATCTATTGTACAATTTCATTAGTAACAAAATGGGTGAATAATTGTTGAAAGAAAATTTGATTATGATTTGTATTGATGGATGTAGATTTGATAGAGCTGAAAATTCAAAAATATTTACCGATTATCTACCCGGTACAAATTTTTGCTCAAAATCTATAACGTATGCCCCATACACTAATTCTTCAGTACACGCTGTTTTTAGCGGTTCATATGGAAATCGTAATGGATGTTATAGCTATTGGCATTCGTTAAAATTCAAAAATAATGATTTTAAAACAATTACCAAATATCTAAAAGATAAAAACTACTATACATATGCAGATATCCACTCAAAATTGGCATTACCATTAGATGATTTTGATAACTTCGAGGTTTATGATGAAACAAATTCTGATTTAATTGAAAGACATAAAAAATTAATAAAATCAATGAAGGATAAAAATTCACAAGAGCAAAATTTCTTTTTATATTTGCATTATGAAAAAATTCATACTGGAATTATGAATTCAGTTTTAAAAAAATATACAAATTTTAGTAATGAATATTTTCAAAATAAAGAAGAAAATGAAAAACGTTATGATTTTTTGTTTGAAAAAAGTGAAATTTATTTAAAAAATATACTTGATGAAATTAAAAATCAAAATCTAACTCATAATACGTTAATTGTAATATTTTCTGATCATGGAATTAGCTTAGGAGAAAAAATTGGTGAAAGAGCCTATGGTGCATTTTGTTATGACTACACGATACGTACATTTGGAACATTTATCTCATCTAAATTCAAATCAAATTTCATTTCTCAACAGACTAGGCATGTGGATATTTTACCATCCATAATTGACCATCTTCAGATTGAATTTGATAAAAATTTTCAAAACTTTGATGGTCACTCCATCATTCCTTTATTCTTTGGAAAAACACTTCCTGAAAAAATTGCTTTCACCGAAACAGCTAATCCTCTAAATGAAAAAATGCCTCCAAAAATACCTAATACAAAATCTGTTCGAATTTCTGATTGGAAACTAATTTTTAATGAATATGATGATACTAAAGAACTCTATAATCTTAAAGACGATCCTAACGAAGAAAATAATCTGTATGGACACTCACTTCCAATAGAAAATGAACTTTGGACTGAATTGCTTAAGATAAACAAATTATGAAAATTTTTCACGTGCAATCTCTAAATCCATTGGAGTATCTATTTCGCACCAATTTCCTTTAACAAATACTGGATTAATCTCTACATCCAATTCGATGAGTTCTTGCAACATATCAGTAATCTTGGCTACTTGAAAAGATTCTGCATCATGAAATTCTCCTTCATGAGTTTTTCTTAAACTCCCTAAAGTTTTTCTTAAAACCTCAACTGCATTTTTCTGAATTTTGATCATTCCTAAAAACTCACCAATTAAGAACCCCTCTTTTTTTATTGGAAGATTTTCTGAAAATTCTATAATTTTTCCATCTTTTACCAAAACTTTTCCTGCTAGTTCTATTGGATTATCAGTTCTTTTTTCGTATGATTTAGTCCAATCCAGATCTATTGCAGTAGCAAAATCTAGTTTTGAAGATAATATTTGTTCAAGAATATCTTCATCAAAAAGTATGTCTCCAAAGATGATTAAAAGTTCATCATTAAATTCCGATTCTGCAGAAATTAAACTTCCTAATTGATCATGTTCATCATAATCATCATCATTAACAAATGAAACATCCTCTAATTTGAATTCGTTAGATTTGAATCCTCTAATTACAATTATCTTATCAATACTTTTCTTTTTTAAGAGGTTGATTTGTCTTTGAATTAATGATATTCCATTAATATCTACTAGTGGTTTTGGCGAGCCCCCTGTAATCTCATTTAATCTACTGCCTGCCCCCGCAGCCAAAATTATTGCTTTCAACAATACTTCTCAATACTTGTATAATTATACAGTTACTATTTTCTGTAATTACTTACAATTTAATGAATAAATTAATTAACATTTCAATAATTTCATACTTATGAAAACAAATATTCTATTTTTGATCATAGATTCTTTTAGAAATGATAAATTTTTTGGCAACGATCGTACATGTAAAACACCAAATATTGATAATTTAGTTAAAAATGGAACATATTTTCAACAAGCGGTGAGCACATCTGATGCAACTATTCTTAATTGGACCTCAATTTTTTCTGGATTAATACCTCCAAAAACTGGAATTCGTTCTGAGAAATTTAATAAATTAAATGAAAATGTTAAAACAATTTTTAATATTCTTGAAGAACATGATTATAATTTCTATTCCTATCTGACAAATATTTCTGATACTTTAGGATTATTTCCTAAATTTACGAATGATGACTATCATGAGTTATCTGAACCTAGATTAACTGAGGGTGTAGGGCAAAAAATCATTGATAATGTTAATTCTAACAAATTGAAAGCCCCTTGGTTTTTTCTTGCACATACAATGGACTTACACTTTCCAATAATGCTTCATAATGATTACAATTCTTCCAAATATGGAGAAAATACATACGAAAAACAAATATCATCATTAGATTTTTGGCTTGGTAAAATCTCCAAAACAATTGATACAAAAAATACAATATTAATAATTTCAGCTGATCATGGAACTTATATCAATTCTGTCAACCTTGATGGAAACATTGTATCAACTGAAGAAAACTATTCCAATGAAATGATAAAAAGAAAAATTGGATTTAAAATACCAAAGTTTTTGGATCCAGTTAAAAAAAGAGCCTTTTTCTTAAATGAAAAAAAATCTCAAGAAAATAAAATTAAAAAAATAAAAAATCTTAATTTGAAACCTCATGAAATACGAAATTTATTATCAGGTAAATTTGAAATAGATCAAACATTATTTGATGAAAAAGTTAGAATACCATTATTATTCTATGGTAAGGGAATTACCTCTAATAAAATAATTAATCAGCAAGTTAGAAATGTTGACATACTTCCAACACTACTGGATTTCCTAAATATACCCACTTCCTCCAAACTCGATGGTATTTCTTTAAAACCGTTAATGGAAAATGGCTCTCTTGAAGAATTACCCGCATACATTGAAAGCACACCATTAATCCAAATCCAATCTAACAATGTACTTGGAATTCGTACATCAAAATACAAATATTTCCGTGATTCAATTAATCCTAAAAAAAGAATTCATCTTTATGATTTGGGTCTTGATCCTCATGAAGAAAATAACATACATGAAACTAATCCTGGAGTAATTGAAAAAATGGAACAACTCATATCCTCATTTAACAACACTGATCAATCTATAGATGAATTTAGTCAAGAAGAAACTGATATGATAGAAGATGAGTTACGTAAAATGGGATATGTTTAGACTAAGTAAATTTGTTAATATCTAATGTTGGATTTTTAAAATTATTTCCCTCTAAAAATATTTGATACCACATTTCTAAATTAAATAAAAACATAGTTTGTCGCAAAACATTATCGTCTATTTCTTTATCTTTTGAATTATTAACATTTGAATCATGAATTTTATTTGTTAATGATTCTAATTTAATAGAATTAATGTTAAGATATTCTCGATTATTTCGAATTGATTGTTCTATTACATTTTCTGCTATTGGTAAAAATTCTGTTTTAAAATAATCATAAAATGGAATCCCCCATGGAAATTTTTTCCTTTTTACTATTTCTTTAGGTAGAAGATCACTAGCAATTTTTTGTAGAATATATTTTTTAGAAAAACCATCTTTAGGATTGATTTTTAAATGAGATGGAATGGATGCCGAAAATTCTACAAGTTGATAATCTAAAAATGGTTCTCTAAGTTCAGTTGCATGTGCAGACGATGTTCTATCTATTCTCCATGTTTGTGCACCTGGAATTTCAGTTTTCAATTCAAATAATAATGCATTATTTAGCGCAGTATGATTTGCATTTTCATTAATACTTTTTTGAAATGCATTTGATGGATGGTTTTCATTTTCAAAATATTCTAAAACATTATCTGAAAATATTTCATTCCTAATCTCTTTGTTTTTAAAAAACCCTGAAGATATTGTTTCTAGATTATTTTTATTTTTTAAGAAATTAGGATCTTTTGCATACTGCATGTATCTATTGTATCCTCCAAAAAGCTCATCAGAACCTTCACCTGTATATGCAACTGTCACATATTTTTTTATGGCCTCTGAAACCATAAAATTTGATAGTATGGATGGACGTCCAAAAGGAAATTCCATATGCCATAAAATTTTTGGAAGTGATTTGGTTAAATCTGAAAAATCAATTAAAATTTCAGTATGATTTGTTTCACAATGATCTGCAACAATTTGTGCTTCTTCAAACTCGTCTAATTCATTTCCAAACCCTGTTGTGAATGTTTGAACTGACGTATCGGTTAATTTTGTGAGTAGTGCTACCATCACACTCGAATCCAATCCTCCTGAAAGTAATGCGCCTATTGGTGCATCACTAACTTTCCTCTTATCTATTGCATTCTCGAGTAATTTTTTTGTTTGAATAATATTTTCGTTTTCTGATAATGTATTTTCTGTTAATCTTAGATTCCAATATTTTTCAATTTTGATAGATTTTTTTGAAATATCATATGTTAATTTATGCCCAGGCAATAATTCATTAATATTTTTTAAAATTGTTTGTCCATCAATTGTATATGCATAGGTCACAAATTGACATAATCCCTCATAATTTAGTTCACGTTCAACTTCTTCGTACTGCAAAATAGATTTTATCTCAGATGCAAAAATTAAATTATTATTTTTAAACCAATAATACATTGGTTTCACTCCCAATCTGTCTCTTGCAATAATTAATTTTTTATTTTTTAAATCCCAAATTGCACAAGCAAACATTCCATCTAAATAATCAACAAAATTTTCTCCATATTCTTCGTATAGGTGAACCAAAACTTCTGTATCAGTATTAGAATAAAATTTATGATCTTTTTTCTGTAATTGATTCTTTAGATCATTAAAATTATAAATTTCACCATTTTGAATTGCCCATACAGATTCATCTTCGTTATGGATTGGTTGACCGCCTATATCTCGTAAATCCATCACACGTAATCTTTCACAACATAGTGAAATGTCATTGTCTACATAGAAGCCCTCTTGTTCTGGTCCTCTATGTTTACATGCGTTTCCCATTAGTTTGATAAGATCTTTGTCACACCATGTAATTCCACATATTCCACACATTAGATTGAATTCCTCCTACCATCAAACATTTTTTTTGCTGCCTGAAACTCTTCAGCTTCATCCATGTCTATCCATGATAATCCATTTGTAAATTGATATCCCACCTCCTTATTCTTCTTAATCAATTCCTCAATCCCTAATGTGTAATAACCATCTATTCCATTAGATATCAATTCTTCAATTTCATGGAACAATGGTCTTGTAACTTTTTTTGAAAATTTTGCCATGCCAATAAAATTCCCATCCGCAATTTTGTGCTCAATTTTCTTATTTACCGCTATTATCTGATTATTTTCAATCTTTACCTTCATTGTTTCATTTCTAGTATTAGGTTCAACCATTAGGCCAATTTCATTTTCAATTTCTAAGCATTTTTTGAGAATTTTTTCATCAAATACTAGATCTCCATACACACATACAAAATCATCATATAATTTTTGAATTGCTAACCAAACTGAGTAAATATTATTCATCTTCTCGAATTTTGAATTATGAATATACTGAACTTGATCTTTCAGTAACTCATGAATCATTTCTGATTTATATCCTGTAACGACAAATATGTCCTCTATCCCATTTTTTTTAAAAGAATCTATTTGATGTTTAATTATTGGTCTACCATTAATTTCAAGCATACATTTTGGAACATCGATGTTTCCCATTCGAGTACCTTTGCCCGCAGCTAAAATCAGACCTTGCATATTCAATTTGGGTTTATTGCTGGTCTAAGAGATTGTTTTGAATCGAGAGCCTTGAATGCATCTTCTAATCCCTTTGCTGAAAATTCAAAATTTGGGCCAACCAATTTCTTATATGGATATTTATCTTTAGTTTTTAAAACTAAGTCTATTGCAGTTTCAAGATGCTTTGGGTGATAGTTATGCATTCCTACAATTTTTAGACATTTTGTTATGATATCAGAACTATCTAATGTAACGTGATTATTTGGATAAATTGCACCTAGTAAAATATACGTCCCTCCAACTCTTAACATCTTTATTCCTTCTTTTATGACTGATGGTTCTCCTGTTATTTCGATAATCACATCTGCTCCTCTATCTTCAGTAATTTTCATAATCTCATCCAAGAGATTTTCTCCTACATTTTTTGCATTAATTATGTGGTCTGCACCAAATTGTTTTGCTAATTCTAATCTTTCATCCATGACGTCTATAGCAATTACTTTTTTTCCACCTAACTGTTTTGTAAATGCACAAGCATACATTCCTAATGCACCACACCCTTGAATAATTACATAGTCGCATTCATGGAAATCTCCATAATCTAACCCACTAGTAATTGTAGATGCTGCACACATTAAGGGTGCAACTTCTTCATCACTAAGCTCTGATGACACTTTGAAAATATAACTTCCTTTTTTTAGTTGAACATACTTTGCAAAACCTCCAGTGAAATGTGGTTGCTGGTCACTTTTTACATGTCCGTATTTGAACATCTTTGTACATTTCTGTGGAAGTTTTTTCTTACAAAAAAAACATTCTCCACATCCTACTGTCATTGACCATACAACTTTATCTCCAACAGCAAGTTTTTGACCTGTATAGTCCGTGGTTAAGTTTTTTCCCATTGTGATTATTTTTCCCACCATTTCATGACCCATTATGCATGGAGTTGGAAATGCTCTATGACCTAACCATGTATGCACGTCAGAACCACACACTGTTGATAATGTTATTTCAACTAGTGCATCATCATCTCCTAAATTACTTGGTAAGGAAAATTCTTTCTTTTCTAATGGTAATTTTGAGCCATTAAAAACAACTGCATTCCCATCATCAGAATTCATTAACAAATCATCATTTAATTTTCATATTAAAAATATTTCTACTTTCTCAATAAATTAATGATTCTTGAAATCTAGATTTAATTTTGGTCGGTTCAATTTCGATTCTTTTACCTACTTTTGTTGTCTTTGAAATATTAATTTTCAATAAAATTGGACCTTTTACGATCTTTATTTTCTTAATTATTTTTCTTAATTCATTTTTATTTTTTGCAACATAAGTTTTGTAATGTGCACATTCTGCAAATTTTTCAAGTTCAATATTTTTTGAATTTGTTTGTTGTCCTCCTGTTGATTCATGAATTTGATTGTCAAAAATTATGTGTATCAAATTTTTTGGTTTTAGTTTGCCGATAGTAGTTATTGAACCTAGATTCATGAGTATGTTTCCGTCGCCGTCAAAAACATAGATTAATTTTTTTGGATTTTTTAATGCTACACCTAGACCAATTGATGATGCTAATCCCATTGAACCAATCATGTAAAAATTACTCTTTTTTTCATAAACATTAAACAACTCTCTACTTATGAAACCATTGGCAGAGATTATAGGATCATCTTTTATGTATTCAATCATTACTTCGATTGCTTCTTTTCTATTCATCTTTTAATCTCCTTACTATGATTGCACACGATTCGTTTTTTCCCTTTTTTTTAATTGCCCACTCACAAACATTCTTCCAGTTTTCATCAGTGAGAATTTTTGTTTTTAATTCTAATGCCTGAAATAATTTATTTTGTATTCTCCCAATCTTCAAATGTTCTGGTGCATCACTTTTTAGATATCCTCTCCATCCAATTAAAAAGATCATTGGGATTTCATACAAATCTACTAGTGATGCAATTGTACTGATTGAATTTGCAAACCCCGCGTTTTGCATAAAAACTAATGATGAACTATTTGATAATTGCATACCGCAAGCAATACCGATTGCTTCTTCTTCTCTTGTCGCTATTATTACCTTCTTTTTCTTAATTCCTTCATCAATAAAAAATTTTAATGTTGAATCTGGAACTCCAATAAAATTTTTAATTTTTTTGTTTGAAAGATAATTAAAGATTTTTCTCTGTGTATTTTCTTTCAATCTATGTAACCCATTTTTCGTAACTCATCTTTAATTTCTTCTTCTTCTTCTTTGATTTCATACATTTGTTGTAATTGAAATATTTCTTCCATTGATGATATATTATTACTATTTTCTTTTAGTTTTCCATTTTTGATATCGCCTAAAATTTTACTCATTGATGTATATGCTGCTCTTAATGATTGGTTTGCATAAATTACCATTTTGATTTTATGTTCGATTAATTCATCCAATGTAACATCCGGGTATGTTGTTGGAACCACTACGAGTGGTATGTTTCCTCCCCATGAATCAGCAAATTCAAAAACTTCTTCCGGTGAATTTTTTTTAGAATGTATTAGAATTGCATCCGCTCCTGCTTTTTCATAAGCCAAAGCACGCTTCTTTGCTTCGTTTAAACCCTGTTCTGCAATTAATGCCTCTGTTCTGGCAATTATCATAAAGTCTTTGCCATCTTTTGCTTCTCTAGCCGCAATTATTTTTGCAACAAATTCTTTTTCTGAGATTAATGTATTGTTCCCATCTTTCAATAAACTATTTTCTTTAGGGAATGTTTTGTCTTCAATACATATTCCTGCAATTCCTGCCTTCTCATATTTTTTTACCAAATGGCTTACATTCTTTGGACCTCCAAAACCTGTATCACAATCGGCTATTACTGGAATGTTGCATGCATCAGCCATATTTTGTGATACATGTAAAAACTCGGTCATTGTTAGTATGCTTGCATCAGGCAATGCATGTGTTGCCGATATTGCAAAACTCCCTGCCCAAATTGCATCATAATCATTAATTTCGACTAATTTTGCTGACATTGCATCAAAAGCGCCACCAACTTGAATAATTTCACTTGAGTTTAATTTTTCCCGTAATAATTTTGATTTCGTATTCATGGCTTTCTTTTTTGATTTTGTTAGTTATAAAAAATCTTCTATGGTTTCTAACTATCTTTCTTTAACTACTGTTACTATTGAAAATAGAATTACTGCTGTCATTAGAAATACAGAACCTAGTACAACACATCCAATCCCAATTAATGAAATGTTTGTAATAATTTCTTGTTCAACAGAATAAATCTGGATTGTCCATGCAATGAATGAAAGACCTATTATTAGAAAAATTAGACCTGGTATACCATAAAATTTTAATGGATTATGTATTGACATGAATTTCAATGTACTTATTATGACTGACGTTCCATGTGATACTGGATCATGCGTCGATGTATCTCCTGTATAAAGTACTTCTATTGGAACTTCGGCAATTTTAAAATCTAATTTACTTGCTTTGATTAAAATTTCTGTGGACACACCCATCCCCTCATCCGTTGGAACAATTTTTTCTAAAACTTCCTTACTGTAAGCTCTAAAACCACTCTGCGAATCTGTTAATTTTTCTGTAATTGATAAATTTGTTACTTTTGTAATTAATTTAATTCCCATTTTTCTATAATTTGGCATCTCTTTTGATTTTTTATCCAAAAATCTTGAACCAATTACTATATCTGCAATTTTATCTTTTATTGGCTTCATGACTTGTTGAATATCATCTATTTGATGTTGTCCATCGGCATCAAATGTGATTAATGTATCTAACTTCAATTCTTTTGCTTTCAAAAATAAAGAACGAATTGCACCACCATATCCCATATTCTTTGAATGATTTATCACTGTGGCGCCTAACTTTTCAGCAATTTCTCCCGTTAAATCATTTGAGCCATCATTACACACAATTATTGTATCTGAAATTTTTTTTAGGTGTGTAATTACCACCGCTATATTTTTTTCTTCATTGTATGCTGGTATTCCAATTCCAATTGCCATTTTTTTATGTCACCAAATTTGAACTTAAACTTAATGCACAAATCATAACCATAATTTACAATTTACTCTTGATGAAATCAATTGATCTAACAGGAGATGGATCTGTATTATTTAGAACCGACGTGTATATTGATGAATAATCAAGTAAGTAAATTAAACTAATAATTTTCGATAAAATGTTTCCTTCTAATGAATTGACTATTTTATATTCAATATCTTTTTTTTCAAAAAACTCTTTCAATATGTTTCCTCTTTCAATTGTTTTAATATGATCATCTTTACCTCGAATTAAAACTGGTTTGACTATCGAATCTCTTTCCCAAGAAACAATTCCATTATGACATGTTTCGATAATATCTTCTGCAATTGCATGGGTTTTTGCATTTTCCTGAAGACAATTTTTGTATCGAATTGCTGCAGCCTGAAATCCACCCGGATAATATATGCAAACTATGTCTCTAACAAATTTTGCCAACTCTAATGATTTGTTACTATCAGTAAGATTTTCTGAAAAAATATTCTTCTTCATGACTTCTAATGATTCAATTGAACTCTCTATTTCATTTTTTTTAATAGGTAAAATAGGTTCTAAAATATTCAATATTGAAAATAAGAAGCTCGTAAATGATGCTCTTGGTGAATGGATCATTGGAATTTTTTGAAAGAATATTTTGTTATTTTTACAATACTTTTCCACTAATCCTCCTGATGAAAAACCAACAGTTTTTGCATTTGATTTTTTTGCACTATCTAAAATTGATAAAATCTCTGCTGTATTACCAGAAACACTTGTTGCTATGATCAAAGTTTTTGAATCAACCGTCTTTGGAAGCAAGTAGCCTTTTACATTAGTTACATGAATATCCTTTTTTGATAGTATTGCACTTAGAGTATCTCCAAGTGAACCCGATCCTCCCATACCTGCAAAAACAATATGGTCAATATCTTTAACATCAATTTTCTCAAATTCTTTGCGATATGACTCACTTGCAATTTCAGGCCAATTATCATAGGTTTTAAACATAGATTTTGCATCAATTTTCTCAAGATCACTATAATTCATCAACATATCTGTTGGCAATGTTGTAAAATACTTAACTACAAAATTATTAATGTAAAAAAATAATATATGCCTAATTCGTTTTTTCCTTATGAGTCTTAAAACAGTTGAATGGAAAAATAATTCTGTTGTTATGATTGATCAAACTAAACTCCCAAATGTTTTGGAATATGTAACTTATACTGATTTTAATCAAGTTGCCGATGCCATTCGAACTTTGGTAGTTCGTGGTGCTCCTGCGATAGGTGTTTCAGGAGCATTTGGTCTTGCCCTAGCTGCTTTACAAAGTGATGCCACTAAAAAAGAAGAATTAATTTCATATCTTGATGATGCCAAAAAAATCCTTTTTGAAACAAGACCTACTGCTGTAAATCTTGGATGGGGACTGAATAAAATTATGGATATAGCGAATCAAGCAGAAACCGTTGAACAAATAAGAATTGATGTAGTAGAACATGCTAAAAAAATGGCTGATGATGATATCCAAATTAATATGTCCATGGGAAAAAATGGCTCTGAATTATTTGATGATAATGATACTATAATGACACATTGTAATGCAGGAGCATTAGCTACAGTTGGTTATGGTACTGCACTAGGTGTCATTCGTGCAACAAAAGATAGTGGTAAAAATATTAAAGTTATTGCAACTGAAACTAGACCTGTACAACAAGGATCACGATTAACTGCATTTGAATTAAAACATGATGGGATTGATGTTAGTCTAATTCCTGACACTGCAGTAGGTTATTCAATGGCCAATGGTCTTGTAAATAAAATAGTTGTAGGCGCAGATAGAATACTCAGAACTGGTCATGTATACAACAAAATTGGAACTTATCAAGTCGCTACAATGGCAAAACAACATAATATTCCATTTTATGTTGCAGCCCCACTTTCAACATTTGATATGAAAAGTAATCCTGAAGATGTGATTATTGAACAAAGAAAAGCATCTGAAGTCACGGGAATTGGAGACAAGAAAACTGCACCTGATGACATCAATGTAATAAATCCTGCATTTGATATGACTCCTCCTGAACTAATTGCAGGAATCAT
>CENY01028205.1_pt1 | contig 14249 bp, 11 predicted proteins | sample 356181 | NCBI WGS metagenome assembly CENY01 (sample SAMEA2619840, study PRJEB7988) | marine metagenome | isolation source: saline water (ENVO:00002010), including
GTATAGTTTTGGAGCTGCTGCTTCTGTACTTTTACTTATTATGTTCTCATTTTTAATATTTTACGGTATTCATTTGCTGGTTCGTGAGCGAGCAATAGTTCAAGAGGAACAAAATATATGAAAAAGACTCTCGCAAATAATAGAAAAGATATTTCCTTAGTGAAAAGGTATAATCTTTTTTCTTATTTTCGTCACCTTATTTTGTTATTATGGTCCAGTATCGTTCTATTCCCGATTTTTTGGATGATCTCCACTTCCTTTAAAGATTCAGGTGACTGGGTGGCCTGGCCTCCTAATTGGTTTCCATCTTTTCTTGGAGGTGGTTATGAGCCTACTCTTCATAATTACCGTCAAATTTTTGCTTTTAGTTCAATGGGAGAGGAACTTAGTCGTGAAGCTACCGATCAAGCCTATACAATTTGGGGTGCTCTAGGAGACTCTGCTTCTATAGCATCCGTCAGTTCTCTTATTGCACTTCTATTAGGCACTTTTTTGGCATATTCAATTTCTCGATTTAACGTTGGGGGAAAGAATTTTAGATATATTATTCTTACTATTAGAATGGTTCCTCCTATTGTTATTGCAATCCCGATAGTCATGTACTATGCGATCTTGATTCCTTATGCAACGGATACGTTATTTCAGATTAGATTTAGTTTGTTTGACAGTTACATAGGTTTGAGTTTGCTTTATGTCGCTACTACTCTTCCTTTTGTTATTTGGATGATGCTCAGTTTTATTGATGAAGTTCCTTATACCTTAGAACATGCTGCAAGAATTATGGGGTCAAGTCGTTTATATACGCTTAGACGTGTTGTGATTCCACTCGTTGCTCCCGGAATGGTTGTTACATTCCTCTTCATTTTCATTTTGAATTGGAGTGAATTTCTTCTTGCTCTTACTCTCACACAACCAAAAGTTACTACCATGCCTGTTTTGCTTAATAAGTTTCAAAGTGCTGTTGAGGGAAGGTTATACGGTCCTCAGGCGGCGATTGGTACGATTATAACGATTCCGGTTGTGATTCTTGGAGTTTTGATCCAAAAGCATCTTATAACAGGTTTTAGTTTTGGAACTATAAGGAAATAATTTCGAATTTTAAAAGTATAAATTGATTGGGTCACTCTAAGAAACTTATTAAAAATTTACAATTCATTTAATTCATGAAATTATTTAGACAAGTGTAAACTTGGTGGTCTACACTCATCTTTATGCATTAAATAATTAATTAAACTTTTTTCTTTGATAAAAATTGAAAGGTAAAAAGATGATTGAATTTAAGAGTGAAGTTAAGGATGGGATGCGTATCGATTGGAATGTGCCATTGGAAATGAAAGACGGAGTTACCCTTCGATGTGATATTTATCGTCCAGACGATGATGGAAAATACCCTGCCATACTCACTTATGGAATTTATGCAAAAGGTGTGGCTTATCAAGAGGGATATCCATTTCAGTGGAATAAAATGGTTGAGGATTATCCTGAAATTTTACAGATGTCGACGAATAAATATCAAAATTGGGAAGTAACGGATCCGGAGTGTTGGGTTCCTCATGGGTACGCTTGTGTTCGTTTTGATTCAAGAGGTGCCGGTTGCTCAGAAGGTTTTATGAATCCAAATGCCCCAATTGAAATAGAAGATTTATACGATTGTATAGAATGGGCGGGTACAAGAGACTGGAGTAACGGAAAAGTAGGAATGCTAGGTATTTCATATTATTCTAGGAATCAGTGGAGAGTTGCGGAGAAGAATCCTCCTCATTTAACGGCGATTATACCGTGGGAAGGAGGAAATGATCCATATAGAGATTCTGGATATCATGGCGGGATATTAAGTGAATTTCAAAAACGCTGGGCAAAACATCAGGTTGTTAATATTCAACACGGTAGAGGTGAAAATGGTTTAAAGAATCCAAATACTGGAGAATATGTGACGGGACCAGTTACATTATCAGAGGAAGAACTGGCCAAAAATCGAGTAGATGCATTCGAGGAAGCAAAAAAACATCCTTTCGATGGAGAATGGTGGGAGTCAAGAAGAGCAGATTTTTCGAAAATCACAATTCCCCTTCTATCTTGTGCAAATTGGGGTGGTCAAGGTATTCACCCTAGAGGAAACTTTAATGGGTTTATTGAGTCATCTTCAGAAGAGAAATGGTTAGAAGCGCATGGAGATTCTCATTGGTCTTTATTCTCAAGTGCTTATGGATTAGATTTGCAGAAGAGATTCTTCGATCACTATTTGAAAGATATAGATAATGGATGGGAGAAAACCCCAAAAGTCATGCTTAATGTCCGTCATCCAGGTGAAAAATTTGAGCGTCGTGATGAAAATGAGTGGCCTCTGGAAAGGACTCAATGGACGAAATTTTTTCTGGATGCAGAAAGTAGATCCCTCAATTCTGAACCTGTTTCTAAGCAAAGTTCTGTTGAATACGAAGCGCTTGGTGATGGTGTAACTTTTTGGATGCCAAAACTTGAATCTCCTATGGAGATCACAGGACCAATGGCATCTAAATTATTTGTTTCTTCTGCAACTGAAGACGCAGATTTGTTCTTAGTTTTAAGACTTTTTGATCCTGAAGGAAAAGAAGAGACCTTTATGGGATCAACAGATCCAAACACAGCAATTGCGAATGGTTGGTTGCGTGTTTCTCATAGGGCTCTTTGTCCAGAAAAGAGTTCGTTTTACCGTCCGTATCACCCTCATGATAAAGCAGAAATGCTTTCTCCTGGTGATATATATGAGTGTGATATTGAAATTGTTTCCTCTTGTATTGTTGTGCCAGCTGGATGGCAACTTGCACTGTCAGTGAGGGGGCAGGATTATATCTACCCTGGAGATTTAAGTGATTTTGCAAAACAATTCCACTATGGAACACGTGGAACAGGAGGAATGACTCACACGGATCCTGATAGCAGACCTATGTCTATTTATGGCGGAAAAGTTACTTTGCATACAGGTGGTGATAGCGAAGCGTATGTATTATTACCTGTTATACCATCAAAATAGAAAGAAAATTTTTTTGAAGAAACAAGCTCATATAAATTTATTTATTGCCAGTCGTGGACATCATGAGGCTTCTTGGAGGCATCCTGATTCCTCTCCATATGCTCTTACGGACATTGAGTATTATAAAGGTGTCACACAAAAGGCAGAGCAAGGCCTGTTTGATTCGATTTTTCTGGCTGACCATCTGTCTGTTCGTGGTGAAGTACGTCGGACGGCACGTACCTGGCTCGAACCAATTACAGTCCTTGCATCACTTGCAGTTTCTACCAGTAGAATTGGGTTAATTGCGACTGCATCGACTACGTATACCGAGCCTTTTAATTTAGCGAGACAATTTGCGTCTTTAGATCATATTAGTAATGGCAGAATTGGATGGAATATTGTTACCTCCTGGTTGGCTGATGCTGCACTGAACTATGGTGACACAAGACAAGTAAGTCATTCTGATCGTTATGAACGGGCAGAAGAATTTATGACCGTTGTTAATGGACTCTGGGATAGTTGGGCTGACGATGCAGTGATAGATGACAGGAATAGTGGAATTTACGCAGATTATGAAAATATAAACCCGATCGATCATCACGGTGAATTTTATGATGTTAGAGGTCCACTTAATGTTCCGCGATCTCCACAGGGAAGACCAGTATTTGTTCAAGCAGGTTCTTCTGAAACGGGGAGACGTTTTGCTTCTAGGCATGCAGAGGCTGTTTTTACTGCGCAGATGGAAAAGAAAACTGCACAGGATTTTTATAAAAATATCAAATCCCTTGTCCAATCAGAAGGGCGTGATATTAACCAGACTTTAATTTTGCCTGGACTTAGTCCAGTAATTGGTTCTACAGAATCTGAAGCAAAGAAAATAGCAAGAGAGTTAGATGATCTTTCAGATCCAGAAGTTGGACGTGAGAGACTTTCTCATCGATTCGGTGGAGTAGATCTTTCTCATCTCTCAATGGATGATCCTCTTTCTCCTGAGGATTTTCCTGATCCTGAAACAGTTCAAGCTGCAAGAAGCAGGACAGAAGTTATAGTGGGAATAGTTAAAAGAGAAAAGCCTACACTTCGACAGTTGCTTTCTAAGTTAGCTACTGCTCGCGGACATTTCCTTTTTACTGGGACTCCTGAGCAAGTCGCAGATCTAATCCAAGATTGGTTAAACGATGGAGTTTCAGACGGAATTAATTTAATGCCTCCTCTTCTTCCCCATGTACTTGATATATTTGTCGATGAAGTTGTTCCGATATTACAAAAACGTGGTCTTTTTAGAACTTCTTATGAAGGAACCACATTACGTTCTCACTATGGTTTAGTTCGCCCAAATAAGAAAAAAATAACAAACGTGTGATATATGCATAGCCTAAGAGCTAAATTAAAAGATTTTTTTGTGATTTTTTGTGTGACTATTTTCTTGCTTTTGGTTTCAAATATTTTCTTAGTTATCTTTTCTCCAGTTGTTTTTAATCAGAAATATTTTTCCAGAACGGTTATGGGTTTTTTAGATCCCTGCTATCAAACTTTTTATCATGATACTCACGATGGAAAATTCGATAATTGGATTGCAGTTTTAGGAGACTCAAATGCTGCAGGAGCAGGAGACGAATTTATAGAAGGAAAAGAAGAGTACGGAATTTTCCATAAACTTAGGAAAAGAACAAAAAAAAATTATCTTATTTTTGCAAGGTATGGATATGGGAATTTAAGAGCTGTAAAAGAAATGAAATTATGTGTAGGACTAATCAATCAGACTCCTTTTTTGCCTAGTATCAATGACCCGAAAGAAATTATTTTTTTGTTTTATGAAGGAAATGATCTAGATAATAATTGGGCTCACCTTTCTTTTAAAAAATCTAAAAGTCTTGAAAAATTTATGGAGTCTGAATTTCATGATTTATGGAAAAGAAGAATTCGATTTTATTTCCCACTTTTTGATATTTTAAGACAATCTCCTTCACTTTTCATTTCTTCTCTAAAACGTTTTTCTCATTACATCGTAGGAGACAAGAACTATAATCGAATATCAAAGACTCTTCAGTCGAAAAATCCTTCAATTATGGGAAGTAATAAATGGAAGAAGAATCAAGTAAAATTCTTATCTACAGAGAAAAATTTTCCAATAAGGCCGCAGAGTGCTGCGATGGAGTTAAAAGATGATATTCATAAAGCTTTAGATGTAACATTTGCTGCCATTTCTGATTTAAAGAAAAATTTCAATAGTAGGAAAATAACGATAATTTACTTGCCTTCTATTGTTACCTCTTATAATTGGGAAGAGCCTATTTCAATTCATATATATCAATCTAAAGGCGAACTTTTGATAACAAATTCGGAGAACAAAAGGAGAAGTCTCTTTATACGTAATTCTATTAGAGAATTTGCAAAATTAAAAAACTTGATTTTTTTGGATATGACTGAGGTTATTAAAAAAGCAGGGGAAGAGGACTTTCTTCATGGCCCATTAGATTATAATCATCTGAATGATAAAGGGTATAAATTAATTCTGAATAATTTACACCTTTTATAATTTTTTTAGGTTTTAATTTGGAAGGAGGAGTTTTTATGTCTATACAATTTCATTTGCAAGATAGGAAAGCATTGGTCACGGGTGCCTCCCAAGGAATTGGAAGGGGAATTGCGGAAGCTTTCATGGAATTTGGTGCGGAAGTAATCGCATGTGATATTAAAGAAGAAGGTCTTAAAGATTTAGAAAAGAAATCGATCGACAAAGGATTGAAATGTCATATATGTACAGTAGATGTGACAGATAGATCTCAGGTTAAAGAAATGGTTTTGGAAATGGACGATAAATTAGGTGGAATCGACACATTGGCTAGCGTTGCTGGCATTCATAATAGATATAATATTGATGAAATGCCGGATGAGATTTGGGATAGAATGATTAGTGTAAATTTAACTTCATGTTTTAATTTAACGAAACATTTACTTCCAAGAATGGCAAAGAGAAAATATGGTGTGATTATTCAAGTTGCATCGGTTGCGGGTATAGTAGGTTCTGTAACCGGAGCTTCGCATTACGCAGCTGCTAAGGGGGGGCTAATTCCGTATATACGTTCTTTAGCAAAAGAATGGGGAAGTAAAGGGATACGTGCAAACTGTATTGGCCCAGGATTAATAGATACTGAAATGACACAGGTCATGCAAGAATTAGCAGTAAAAGCCTATCTGTCTGGTCTTCCTCTTGGAAGAATTGGTAAGCCGGAAGATATTGCAGGTGCAGCTGTATATCTTGCGAGTGATGCGTCCAGTTATGTAAATGGACAACTACTAAATGTTTGTGGTGGTTATTTAATGGCATAGGATATAATGCGTAACTTCTCTTACTGCATTGAACAGACAAAAAGAATTACGTTAATTTCGTTCTGTTTGCTTTTTTGTAACTTATTTTAAACTTCCCGTCTTTCATGTAGTATCTACCATCTATCTAGTGTTTTTGTAAGACTTTTATTATTAGCAATTTGAAGTCGTTTTTTCATAGGAGAGATGCGAATGCTTTTTAACAAGGATAGAGCACTACAGTTGATGAAAGAATTTGATATTGAAGCATTACTTGCGACTACAAGACATAACGTTCTTTATCTATCAGGATTTCAGGGATGGGCTCAATATACTTATGGAGATCCGATTACAGAAACGTTTGCTCTGTTTTTTAGTAGGAATGAAGTTGCGCCTGCACTGATAGTCTCTAGACAAGATGAAACTTATTATTCATCTACAGGTTCCTGGATAGAAGATGTGAGGGGATATGGTCCTCGCTCTGCTCTAAATATGGACCCCGAAGAACAAGGCGCAAACGAAGAAGAGAAGAATTATTTGAATCTTATTGCTGAAGATGCTCCTAGGGAAGAAACTTCTGTGAAAGCACTGGCTAGAATTTTGAAAGAGAGAGGAATTCACAAAGGGAGAGTAGCAATTGATAATGAAGGAATTCGTCCTGCGTCTCGTTCTGCAATTGAGGAAATGTTCCCCGAGATTTCCTTCATTGATGGAGCAAATTTATTCCGTTTAATTCGTCTTCAAAAAACTCCAGAAGAAATAGAGAGAATTAGAGAAGCAGCCTCTTTAAATGAAAAAGCCTTGCAGGCATTTCATGCAGAACTCGCTGTAGGGAAAACTGAGCGTGAGATTGCGAGTCATTACTATAGAACTGTTGCTGCTGGAGGAGGAAAATGGAGTTGGTTCCACTTGGGAGGTGGAAGAAGATCTGCTTCCATTTTTCCACCATCAGATCGTGCTTTTGAAAAGGGAGATGGTTTCTTTTTTGATGCTGGAATGAGACTTAATCATTACTGTGCAGATGTTGGATGTTGCGGATCATTTGGAGAACCAGATGCATCCAGAAAAAATCAATGGAATGCAATTCAAGCTGGCCTGCAAGCTGCATTTGGCGTTATTCGTTCTGGAGTTAAACCTTCAGAGATTTTTCATGCCGCATTAGACGCTGCTAAGAAGAATGGCCTTCCTAATTATAATGGTTCATTTTGTGGACATACGATGGGAATAGAAGCTCGTGAATTGCCATATACACTAAGTGACCCGATGCCATTAAATGATCCCTTTTTACCAGATAATTCAGATATTCCTTTTCCTGCTGGTTCAGTACTTTCTGTTGAGCTTCCTTCTGGTAAATTTGGAGAAGGTGGTGTACATGCTGAGTACACAGTTCTCGTTACAGAGAATGGAATGGAACATCTTGGAGAGTCCAAACGTGAACATTTTATTGTTGAAAAATAATTTTAATAAATAAGTTAGGAAACTAAATGGAAAAGAAGAATTTGTCATTTGCTTCAATTGCTGAATTGTTCCCACTGATTAAATCTCAGGAGTTAAAACCTACGGAACTTCTTGAATCCTGTATTGAACAGATCGATGCTCAAGATTCTACAATAAATGCATTTGTTACTACGACTTTTGATCTTGCTAGGGAACAAGCGAGCATCTTAGAAGAAGAAGCACGAAAAGGAGATATTCGAGGTCCCCTACATGGAATTCCTATTGCAATAAAAGATCTTTTTGACTTAGACGGATTTCCTATGACAGCAGGTAGTCAAATACTGTCGAAGAATATTGCTACGCAAACTGCTGTGTGTATACAAAGGTTAATCGATTCTGGAGCAGTAATTATTGGGAAGACAAATTTACAAGAATTTGCTCGAGGGGGTACTGGTGCAAATTCATTTTTTGGTCCTTCTCTTAATCCATGGAATCTTTCAAGAACTCCTGGAGGAAGTAGCAGCGGTTCAGCTGCATCAGTCTCTTCTGGAATGGCAATTGCTGCCATTGGTTCTGATACAGGGGGTTCGGTCCGATTGCCAGCTTCATTTTGCAATCTAACAGGTATTCGTTGTACCCACGGGAGAATAAGTAGATCTGGGGCTGTACCACTTGGAATGAGCTTTGATGATGTAGGTCCTATTTGTCGAACAGTTCAAGATGCAGTTTTTCTCATACAGGCAATGGCGGGTCCTGATGAGAAAGATCCTACTACAGGGAAAATTCCTCCTCCGGATTTTTCTGGAAAACTAAATGACGGATTGGAAGGTCTTGTATTAGGTGTTCCAAATAATCATTTTTGGCCTGGGATTGATATTGAATTAGAACAAGTTGTTCGTGATGCAATTTCTGTTTTCGAAGAATTGGGAGCACAAGTGAAAGAAGTAGAAATTCCTTGGGCAGAAAAAGGACAGATTGCATATGCAGCAGTAGTTGGACCAGAAAGTGCCGAATATCATAAAAAATACTTACTTGAAAATAGAGATGATTATGTTTCCCCCGGAGCCGATTTCTTTGAGGAGAGTTTATTTGTTCCAGGTTGGAGATATATTCAAGCTCAAAGAGCCAGGACATTTTTTATTGGCCAAGCTGCAAAGGTTTTTCAAGAAGTAGATGCTATTTTGACTCCTACTTGTCCTGTGGATCCTCCCACGATTGAAGATTGTCTTGACGGGATGAAAGTATGGGGAGAAATAAGTGGATGTACGGTGGCATTTAGCACTATTGGAAATCCTGTCTTACAAATTCCTTCTGGGTTCTCTAAAATAGGTCTCCCAGTTGGCCTTCAAATTGCGGGTAGATGGGGCGAAGAAGATAAAATACTTCAAATAGGCTCTGCGTTTGAAAAAATACATCCTTTTTGGAAAAAACGTCCTCCAGTTTTTGTTTCAGATCAGCATTCCGATTTTTCGTCTGAATACAGTCCTTCACTTGAGATTGGGGATAACCCTTTAGAACTAACAACGGAAGATATTTTGAAAATGTCTAGTGCTATTGGTTACTCTGTAGATCCTGGGCGTTTAAAAAATTTAACTGGGGGTGTAAGTAGATTAATGAATTCTCTTTCTAAACTTGATTCACTAGAAATTGATAATTTCCAAAGAGCAGATACAATTAATCTGCTTCAAATTACTCTAGAAGAAATTCTCGAATCTTGATAAAATTTGCATAAGATTCGCAGAGTATAGGATATAATTTAGGAATATATCTTATGGATAAAGCAACAATCTCAGTAAAACAGGGTTCAGAACGAAGTTTTGGAATTATTTTTTCAATAGTTTTTCTTGTTTTTTCCTTCTATCCTAGTTTTTCTTATGAACAGGTACGTTTGTGGGCTCTTGTTGTTTCTGTATTGTTCTTTTTAATTTCTATTTTGCAACCTTCAATGTTAAAGAGTTTAAATTTTTTATGGTTTAAGTTTGGGATGTTGCTGGGAAGGATAATTTCACCCATTGTTATGGGATTGGTTTTTGTATTTGCTATTATACCTACGGGTATTTTTATACGTTTGATGGGAAAAGACCCACTACAGAGAAAGTTTCTAAAAAATAAAAATAGTTACTGGATACCCCGTAAAACATCTCGTCAGTCAATGAAAAATCAGTTCTGAAGGATTTTAAATGTTATCAATAATTGCTGAGTTATGGTTGTTTTTAAAAGTCAGAAAGAAATTTTGGCTTTTACCCGTAATGCTTGTTCTTGGTGTTTTTGGTATTTTGATTGTTCTAAGTTCTGGTTCTGCCGTTGCCCCATTTATTTATGCGCTTTTTTAGAAAAAATGAATATCTTAGGTATTTCGGCTTTTTATCATGACAGCGCCGCTGCACTACTAATAGATGGAAGAATTGTTGCGGCTTGTCAGGAAGAGAGATTTAGCAGGCAAAAACACGATGCAGGGTTTCCAGAGAAAGCAATAGAAAATGTGCTTCTGCAATCCAATTTGAAAATGAACGAAATAGATTATGTTGCTTTCTATGATAAACCATTCTTGAAATTTGACAGACTTCTAGAAACATATATCACTACATCGCCAAAAGGATTCGAATCTTTCCGAATGGCGATACCAATTTGGCTTAGGGAAAAGCTATTTCTAAAAGATTTTCTTTTAAAACAATTTCGAAGGAAAAATAAGAAATTCCGTTCCGAACAACTCATGTTCTCAGAACATCATTTTAGTCATGCTGCTAGTGCGTTCTATCCTTCTTCATTTGAGGAGGCTGTAGTTTTAACACTTGATGGAGTTGGAGAATGGGCAACTACAAGTGTTAGTATTGGAAAAGGTAATAATTTGAAAATTGAAAAGGAACTGCATTTTCCTCATTCCCTTGGACTGCTTTACTCTGCATTTACGTATTATATTGGGTTTAAAGTGAATAGTGGAGAATACAAACTCATGGGGTTAGCCCCTTACGGTGAACCTAAATATAAGGAACTAATTTTAGAGAATCTCATTGATCTTAAGGATGATGGCTCTTTTAGGTTAAATCAGTCTTTTTTCAATTATGCGACTGGTCTTACGATGACTAACAAGAAATTCGAAGAACTTTTCAATCATTCTCTTAGAAGTTCCGAGGATGAATTGCTTACTGAATTTCATATGGACATTGCTTCTTCAATTCAATCTGTGACTGAAGAAATTATTCTCTCTATGACAAGAAGTTTATTTCATGACTATCAGATTCCAAATCTCTGCTTAGCTGGAGGAGTAGCTTTGAATTGTGTCGCAAATGGAAAGGTTCTGAGAGATAATACGTTTGAAAATATTTGGATTCAGCCTGCGGCAGGTGATGCTGGTGGAGCACTAGGTGCAGCTCTAGCTCTATGGCATGATGAATTTGGAAAACCCAGAGAAATTTGTTCTGATGATTCAATGAGTGGCGCCCTTCTTGGACCAAGTTTCTCTGATGAAGAAATAGAAAAAGAATTAGTTGAAGTAGGTGCCGTTTATGAAAAACATTCTCGAAAAGAAATGATTGAAATTACTGCAAAATGCTTGGCAGACTGTCATGCCATCGGTTGGTTTCAAGGGAGGATGGAATTTGGTCCACGTGCTCTAGGAAGCCGGTCTATACTAGGTAACCCACGCTCTGAAGATACTCAAAAAACTTTAAACCTAAAGGTTAAATATAGAGAGAGTTTTAGGCCTTTTGCCCCTTCTGTCCTCAGGGAAGATGTTTCCGACTGGTTTGAACTTCATGAAGATAGTCCTTATATGTTGCTTGTAGCGGATGTGAAAGAAGAGATTCGTACAGAGATGACTAAAGAAGAGAAAAATCTTTTTGGAATAGATAAGCTGAATATTAAACGATCTGAGATTCCTGCAGTCACTCACGTAGATTATTCTGCAAGGGTACAAACGGTCCATGAAAATACTAATAAAGACTATTATGATCTTATTGTAGAATTCAAGAACTTGACCGGTTGCTCAGTAATAGTAAATACATCTTTTAATGTGAGGGGGGAACCTATCGTCTGTACTCCAACGGATGCTTTTAATTGTTTTATGGGTACTGATTTAGATGTTTTGATAATTGGGAATTTTGTTTTGTACAAATCTAAACAAGATCTGAGTTTAATTCGTGATTATAAGGACAAATTCGAACTTGATTGAAAATTTGATTTTGTTTTTTTAACTCTCCTTTCCTGTTAAAGTTTATTAGGTGGAAATAATTTCCACATTGTTATTGTCCATATCAGACATACACTATAAACGAATAAAAACAACTCCATCGGAAGATTCCAATATAGAATTTCTCTAAACCAATAAGATACAAATGATTCAGAGTTGTAAATTCCGCGAAAACTGTTTTCTATCGATGTTAATGGACAAGTAATTCCCAAGACTGTTTCTGCAGTGACAATCAAAATGGCGATAGTATGGATGGTTCTAATTTTAAAACTTTTGCACCAATTCCACTTCAATTTATATCCAACTGGGATTATAAAAAATCCAGAAGTGATTAAGACCGCGATTAAAAAATGCAGTGTAAGAATAAAATCTGCTATCAACTTTATCGGCCTTTTTGTTAACAAAGAATATAAGAAAATATAGAATAATTTTTGTAGATATAACACAAAAATAAATGTAGAAATCTTCTTTTGTTTTTTATATTCAAATCCATTTGGATTAGGAGACTTTTGAGTAGTCTTCTTTCTAGAATTTTATATCAAAATTTTGGTTTGCTAGATGTTTGTTCACATCTTCTTTAATAATTTTTATTGGAGGTTTTTTTGACACTTCCTCTAAGTCGGATGTAAAAACAGTAATCAAAAAATCTAGAAGATATAATAAGTGCTAAGGATTCCATTGCTAAAATGCAAAGGAAGTCTTAGCACTTAAATAGATATTATCTCAAAAAAACTAGGCTTGTTCACTCTGCTTTTTTCTTTCTGAGATTTGTCGAACTAACGGAATTCCTATCATAATCATTCCTAAAGTAAGCATTACAAAGCTTTGAAAGATAATGAATAGTATTAGAACTACAAATGCGACAGATAATAGTACTCTTTCGTAATATCTCAATCTTTCTAAAAGCCATCCTTGAGTAGCTGCTGAAAACGCTATGAAAGCAATTAGTGTCATGACAGAAGAGAGAATAATTCTTCCAGGTGTACCGAAAGTTAAAAGAGCAGGTTCATACATGAAAAGGAAAGGTACCACAAAACCAACAATCGCAAATCTAAGGGACATGATAGAAGTTTTAAAATAAGCAGCCCCTGCAAGTTTTGCACCTACCAATGATGCTATTGCAACAGGTGGTGTAATCGCAGACAGAATTGCAAAATAGAATATAAACATATGCGAAGCGACTCTATCTCCTTTGTTAGCTATGAATTCTTTTGCCCATTCAGCGCCGTAAACACTCGTTAATTCTGGACCTACAAGCTTAATTAGTACAGGTCCACCTAGTATGGCTAGTAATACGTAGGCCGCGGTAGTAGGCATTCCCATTCCTAGCACTGCGCAACAAATTGCGGTTAGGAGAAGACCTACGAAAAAGCCATCTAGTCCGAGATAATATGCGCATCCACCTCCTACAGCGGTACCAAAAAAGCATATGTCATTAGCAAGAGCTTCTATAAGAAAAGCAAATTTATTTCCAATGCCCGTGATAGTAAGAACAGTTACTACGATATCTATTGTAGCGAGCGTAACTCCAAATTCAGCACCTTGTTTTCCGCCAACTTTAAGAGCTTCACGTATTCTAACTATCCATATACCTGCAGTATCAGAAGCCTGTACGTCAGGACCGCTTACATTAAGTTTTTTTGCATTTTGCGAGTAAATGAAAGGATTTAGAAAAATTGCAACTACCTGTTTGATACTCGGGTGTTTACTATCGGTGTTATTTGATTGTTGTGCTGATGAGAGAATGATTTTTTGAATAATTGCGCCAATTCCAAAAAAGATAATGGAATGGTATATGAAGCCGAAAGGAATAAACCATTCCGAAAAATCTGAAAGAGCGGGCAAAACATAGTACAAGCCCTTTTGAAAGTAAAAAGTTCCACCCCAAATTAAAACAAATAGCCAAGGGATAATTGTAGTGGTATTGAATAAATTTCCGCGAATCATTGAAAGTAATGAGAGTACAGCTAAAACGACAAACGCTCCTGCCACTCCAGATGTCCAACCAAAGGCCAACCAAAGACCCAGAGCAGCGACAGGATATATAACTGGCCAAGCCATTTGAATTTCATTCCAAAAGACTTTTCCAGAAGTATTAGTTCTAATCAATAAACTGGTGATGACGGTTCCAGTAATTCCTATGACGACAGTAGACTTGATTATAGACATAGTCTGAATTGTGTCTCTAATACCTAATGACCATCCAAACCATACCTCGAGTGCATTTAGTAGAGAGAAGATAATGAAACTAAAAACCCAAAAAGTGACAGGGACAAAAACATAAACGTCATTAGGAATAACAGAAACGTCTTTTCTGAA
>CENY01021351.1_pt1 | contig 14231 bp, 11 predicted proteins | sample 356181 | NCBI WGS metagenome assembly CENY01 (sample SAMEA2619840, study PRJEB7988) | marine metagenome | isolation source: saline water (ENVO:00002010), including
TCATTTGTTCTGTAGAAATTTCTCGGGGAACAGCGTTTTTATTTGACCATGGGATTGGTGAAGGAGAAACAATCTCCCAATTATTTTTAGTTAAAGGAACATCCATTTCTTCCCAACCAAGTTGCGTAGAACCTTTCCTACCTGAGTGTCCAATTTGACAACAAATTTTTGCATCCGTTTCTTTATGAATAAAATTAGTAATTCTTTTCCATGCTTTTGTTTGCTCTTTATTATAAATCCCTGTACATCCAGGAGTTATTCTCCCTTCTGCAGAAACACAAGTCATTTCAACGCATATTAATCCAGCCCCTCCTTTAGCTCTTTCTCCATAGTGAACTAAATGCCAATCATTAGGTACTCCATTTACAGCTTTATATTGAGCCATTGGGGATACTACAATTCTATTTTTAAGTTCTAATTCTCTTAGTTTCAATGGTGCAAACATAGGAGCTCTAATTTTTTTATTATTAATTTGACCTGATTTCTTTTGAAACCATTTTTCTGCTTTATTTAGCCATACAGGGTCTCTTAATCTAAGGTTTTCGTGACTAATTCTTTGTGATCTAGTTAATAAAGAATATTTAAGTTGAATTGGCTCTAAATCTAGGTATCTTTCAACGTTTTCAAACCATTCCAAAGAGTTCTTTGCTGCAGATTGTAGCCTAAGTATTTCTAATTTTCTCTCATTTTGGTATTTTAGAAAAGCTTCTTTATAATCTTTTTCCTTAACTAAATTATTAGCAAGGTTAATAGCACTTTCAAGCGCTAATTTTGTACCAGACCCAATAGAAAAATGTGCCGTAGCAGCAGCATCTCCTAATAATACAATATTTTTGTGAAACCAATTATCACACAGTACTCTCGGAAATTTTATCCATGCAGAACCTCGTATATGATTTGTATTGCTCATCAGTTTATTACTATTAAGATATTTTGAAAAAATTTTTTCACAAATTTTTATGCTTTTTTCTTGTGAGATAGTGCCAAAACCATAAGAATTATATGTTTCTTGACTACATTCAACTATAAATGTTGCTGTGTCTTTATCAAATTGATAGGCGTGAGCCCAAACCCAACCTTTATTAGTTTTTTCAAATATAAAAGTGAATGCATCATTAAACTTTTGTTTTGTTCCTAACCATATAAATTGGCAGGTTCTAATATCTATCTCAGGATTAAATATATTATTATACTGTTTTCTTGCTATAGAATTTAGTCCATCCGCTGCTATTACTATATCATATTCATTTTCATATTTTGACAAAGTCTCAATTTCTTTTTCATAAATTAAGTTTATTCCTAAATCTCTAGCACGATCTTGTAATATATTTAAAAGGGATTTTCTTCCTATTCCACAAAAACCATGACCTGTAGATATAAGTTTTTCTCCTTTATGATGTAATGCAATATCATCCCAATAAGCAAAATTATCTTTAATGCTTTTCGCACTAATAGGATCATTTTTTTCAAGGTTTTCTAAAGTTTCGTCAGATAATACTACACCCCATCCAAATGTATCATTTGGTTTATTTCTTTCAAAAACTGTAATATTGTAATTAGTTTTTAATAATTTCATACATATAGCAAAATATAGACCGCCGGGACCACCACCTAAACATGCAATTTTCATTAAAAGTTAATCCAAAATATCTTCATCATATAAAAATTTTAAAATATATATATATTTATTTCAAGCTTAAAATATTTAAGTTTAAAACAATTATTGGTTTGATGTTGTAATTAAATTATTTAGGGTATTAAAGGCTTTACCGCTATCAATTATACTTTTTGCAATATTTATTCCTTCTTCAAAATCTTTTGCACATTCTGTAACACAAAATCCAGCTGCGGCATTTAACAATACAATATCTCTATAAGGACCTTCTTCACCTTTAAATAAAGCTAATATCTTTGCAGCATTTTCCTTTGGAGTACCTCCTTGTAAATCATTGATAGAACAAGTTTTAAAGCCATATTTTTCAGGGATAATTTCAAATTCATTTATTTGATTTTTATTTAATTCCACTACTTTACTATTACCAGTAAGTGTTATTTCATCCATTCCATCTGAACCATGTACAACCCAAGACTTTATAGAACCTAGTTCTTTTAAGGCTTTAGCTATAGTAGTTAGATACTTTTCATCAAATACGCCCAGTAATTGTCTTTTAGCTCTGGCAGGATTTAATAAAGGTCCTAATAAATTAAATATGGTTCTAAACATTAATTCCTTTCTTACTTTAGCAACATTTTTGAAGGCTTTATTATAATTTGGTGCAAATAGAAAACACATTTTAGATTTTTCTATACATCTATTAATAATTTTATCTTCTACGCTTATATTAATACCTAATTCAGATAATACGTCAGATGCACCAGATTTAGAAGATACAGCAGTACTTCCATGCTTAGTAACACAAATATTATTATTAGACGCAATTATAAAGGCTACGGCTGTAGATATATTATAAGTTTTGAGTCCATCACCTCCAGTTCCTACAATGTCAATAGTATCAATTTTATGTTCAATAGGATTATGAACGTAAGGAAATAAAGATTTTGCAGCTCCTACTAATTCATTGGAGGAAACTCCCTTCATAGATAAAGTGGCTAAAAATGCGGCCATTTCTACATCTTTAGCTTCACCAGATGATAAATATTCAAATACTTCTTCAGTTTCTTCAATGCTAAGATCTTTATTTTGAAGAAGAGTAGGCATTATTTTATTTATAGGATTCATTTATTTTCGCATATATTTATAAAATTTTTAATTAATATTATACCATTATCTGTTTCAAAACTTTCAGGATGAAATTGTACCCCATAAGCTTTACAATTAGTTATAGATATTCCCATTATAATATTATCAGAAGTAGAGGAGTCTATACTAATTGTTTTTGGAAGAGACTTTTTATCAACAATGAGAGAGTGATATCTAGTTGCTTTAAATTTTTTAGGAATATTAGTATAAATTTCACTATTATTATGATTTATAATACTAGTTTTCCCATGCATTATTTTCTTAGCCCTAGTTATTTTTCCTCCATATGCTTGTGCTATAGCTTGATGGCCTAAACATATTCCTAAAATAGGAATTATCTTTGAGCATTGTCTTATTAAGTCCAAGCTTATTCCCGCATGATCAGGGGTTTTAGGTCCTGGAGATATTATTATACCTTTAGGGTTTTTTGATAAAATAGCATTTACACTTATTTTATCGTTTCTATAAACCTTAACCTTAGCTCCACAAACTTGAATATAATGCCTAATTGTATGTGTAAAACTATCGTAATTATCTAATAAAATATACATTAACTATCTTACCTATTTACCAAGCAAATTTTATTGCATCATTAGCAGCTTTAAAAAGGGCTTTTGCTTTATTTACAGTTTCTTGATATTCCGCTTCTGGATTTGAATCAGCAACAATTCCTCCTCCTGCTTGTACATACATAATTTCATCTTTAATAATTGCTGTTCTTAGAGTAATGCAAGTATCCATATCTCCGTTAGAAGAAAAATATCCTACACATCCTGCATAAACTTCTCTTTTATCTTTTTCAAGTTCATCAATTATTTCCATTGCTCTTATTTTAGGAGCCCCACTTACAGTTCCAGCGGGAAAACCAGAAAGTAAGGCATCAAGATAATCAATATTTTGTAATTTTTTTCCCTCAACATTAGAAACTATATGCATAACATGGCTATATTTTTCGATAACCATTTTTTCGGTAACAGATAAGGTGCCATATCTTGAAACTTTAGCGACGTCATTTCTAGCTAAATCTAGTAGCATTAAGTGTTCTGCAATTTCTTTTTTATCTGAAAGAAGTTCTTTAGCTAAAGCATTGTCTTCAATTTTATTTTTACCTCTAGGTCTTGTGCCCGCAATAGGTCTAATGGTTACATTATTATTTCTTACCCTTACGAGTATTTCTGGACTAGAGCCAATGATAGAAAAATCTTTGAAATTTAGATAGTATAGAAATGGAGAAGGGTTTAACCTTCTTAATGACCTATATAAACTAAAAGGAGATTGTTTAAACTTTGATTCAAACCTCTGTGAAGGGACTACTTGAAATATATCACCGGCTAAAATATATTCTTTTGCTTTTTTTATAATTTTTAAATATTCACTTTTTTTATAATTTGATTTAATTTTAATTCCATCATTTTTTTTATAAATTATTTCTTTGTTTTCAATAGGTTTCTTAAGAATATTAACTATATTTTTTATATTATTACAAGCTTCATTATATATGTCTTTATAATTTTTTTTGTCGTAATTTGACATAAATACAGGAGTAATAATTGTCATTGTATCTTCTACTGAGTCGAAGATAATCATTATTTTGGGTCTTATGAAGAAGCCATCAGGAAGATTTAATTTAGATTTATTCTTAGAGGGAATGTCTTCAACCAGTTTTATATTATCATATCCTAAATATCCTACCAATCCAGAAGACATAGGTGGTAAATTATCTGGAAGTTCTATTTTAGATATTTTTATTAACTTTCTTAAAGATTCTAAAGTTCCAGAGTTTTCTTTAATAAATTTACTCTTAGAGTTATTTGCATTTATCATTATCTCAGGTTTATTTTCGTAAGATCTCCATATTATATCAGGATCTAATCCAATAATTGAATACCTTCCCTTAGTATCTCCGCCTTCAACTGACTCAAGTAAAAAAGAATATGAAGCGTTTTTTATTCTCATCATAGCAGATACAGGAGTATCTAAATCTGCTACTAATGTTGTCCATACTACATTTGATTTTTGTTTTATTAATTTTTCTTTAAACGGTTGATACTTAGGAAAATAATTCATTTATTTAACTGTTATCGGAAAATAAACTATCTAGTAATTGATTATTTATTTTTATATTATATTTTTTAGAAAAATGATTTATAAATATATTATGAATCTCATCACTAATATCATTAATTATATTTGAGTTAATTAAATCTATGTCTTCAGCAGAATCTGTATTAGTAGGTATAATTTGTGTTATTTTTGAAATTGTATATGAATTATTATAAATCGTTGGTGATGTTATTTCATTTACTTTTAAACTAAATATTTTATCAATGGCTTCTGAATTGACTACTCCTTCAGAACCACTGCCATCTCTTTTTACTGAAGGTGATTCTATAATAACCAAATTATATTTTTTACTAAGTTCATTAAAATTAGCACCATTAGTTATATCTAAATAGAACTGTTCAGCATATTTTTTTGCAATTGTCATATTTTCACGGTTTTTGAAGTTTTCTATTATTTTATTCTTTGCTTCATTTAAATTCATTGTTCTCTGTGGTTTTATTTCATTGATTTGTATTGCATACATAATATTACTTATTGTGTTTATTATGTCAGATGTGTCATTGTCATTTGTAGAAAAAACAGTATCAATTAACTCAGGAAATGGAGGTAAATCTTCTACTATATCACCATTAATATCTATACCTTTATTATCAATAAAGTTAATATCTCTAACTTTTGCATTTATTGAGGAAGCAGCATCAGTAATATTATTACCCATGGCTAATTCATCATAAAACATATTTCCTAATTCATACATTTTTTCTAAAGCAATATTAACTTTAATTTCTTTTTCTATTTGATCTTTCACATCATCAAATGTCATAATTACTTCAGGTTCAATTTCATTTACTAAAAATATTCTCCAGCCGAAAGCAGTTTCTTCTGGTCCAATTATTTTATTTTTTTCTGCAGAAAAAACACTTGTTGCCACTTCTTCTGGAAGTTCATCAAATATAACATTACCTAAATATAATGCTTCTTTTGATTTATCTGAATTGCTTGTAATAACATTATTGAAAACATCTTTTTTATTTTGAGAATTATCATTATTGATTTCATCATTTATTTTATTAATAATATTCATAGCTTCTTCTTCTGATGAAAAATTAGTTAAAAATACCTCTCTTTTTTCAGCTATGTTGTATTTTTCAGGATAATTGTCAAACTCATTTTTAATTTCTTCTTCTCCAATATTTATAGAAGACAAAAGGTCGTCCGGTCTCAAAGTCATTATAGAAAAACTCCTATATTCAGGAACTTGATATAATTGATAGTTATCAGTTAATTCATTTTCTATATCTAAATCTGAAGGAACTATTTCAGATTGATATGAACTAGCTGAAAAATTTATTGTCTCAATAGCTCTTTGTTCGTTTCTTAATTTATAAAATGTATTTCCAATTGTGTTTGTTATGTCATTATGAGGTTGTATAATATTTCTAATTTGCTCTCTTAAAATAGTATTACTAATTTCTTTTAAATATTGTTTTTCATCCATTCCTATTTGTCTTAAAGTAAACTGAAATTGTTCTTTGTTAAATTGTCCAAACTGGTCCTTAAATGCTGGTGAACTCAGTATTAATTCTTTTAAATGTTTTTCTGGTAATATTAAATTTATTTTTTCTACTTCCAGGTCATATATTCTTTCATTTATAAGTTGATTTAAAGTTTGATTTGGAAGTCCTAAGCTTTGCGCCATTTCTTCAGTAAAGTTTCCATTTGTACTAGAATTAAGCTCAGATATTATTCTTTGGTAACTAGAAATGAATTGATTTGCTGTTACTTCCATATCACCCACCTCTGCTAATGTAGGGTCTTGATCTGGAGAAAAAATATCGCCTACACCCCATAGTGCAAAACTGGCAGCAAGTAGAAGTAAAAATAATTTTGAAAAAACAGAGTTTATATTATTTCTTAATTTTTCGAGCATTATTCAATCCAATTTAAATGTTACAAAAATATAAATTTTAATATATATATTAAAAATATCATATATAAAATACATTTAACTTTTTTAGTATACTTATTTAAAGTATAAAACAATTATTATTATTTTATTTGTGGGAGCTAATATTGTTAATAGCTGGAAATTGGAAGTTAAATTGTAACATTAATGAATCTTCTGAATTAGTTAGAAAAATTATACATTTTACAGATGGTAAAAATTTAAATTGTGAGATTGCAGTATTCCCTCCATATACCGCTTTATCTGAAGTCAATAAATTAATAAATAACTCTGCCAATATAAACCTAGGTGCACAGGATTGTAGTTCAGAAATTCAGGGTGCTTTTACAGGAGATGTGTCTGTAGAAATGTTAGCTGATATTGGCTGTAAATATGTTATTGTTGGACATTCGGAAAGGAGACAAAATAGAGGTGAAGTTGATAGCTTAGTTTTAAAAAAAGCTACTAACGCACAAAAATATAATTTAATTCCTATTGTATGTGTGGGAGAAAGTACAAAAGATAGAAATAATGGAAATGCATTAAGTGTTATTGAAAAACAATTAGAACTTTCTCTGCCATCAAACTGTAATAATTTGAATTGTGTAATAGCTTATGAACCAATATGGGCAATAGGAACAGGAGTTATTCCATCTATAGAAGATATTAATGAAATGTTTTCTATGATAAAAAATTGGTTATTTAGGAAATATAATGATAGTAGTATTATGTTATTATATGGAGGTTCTGTTAATAATGATAATGCAAAAGAATTATTTACTTGCCCTCACTTGGGAGGTTTATTAATAGGTGGAGTTTCATTAAAAGCAGATGAGTTTTCAAGGATTTGTATAAATATATAGGATATTATAATGGTAGACATAATTTTAACAATACATGTTATTTTAGCGGTAGGCTTAATAATTTTTATTCTTTTGCAACGTAGTGATGGTGGAGCTCTTGGTGGATTAGGAGGAGGAATGTCATTAAGTGGAATAATGGGTACTCAAGGGTCTACTAATTTTTTGACTAAATTAACGGCAATTTTTGCTGGTTTGTTTATGTTAACTAGTTTGCTTTTGGCTATTTTTGAAAGCAGATCTGGAAATGAGAGTAGTTTTATAGATGAAGAAATTATAAATGAGGTTGATGCTCCATTAATTAAAATAGATGAAGAATTGGATACGCCTGTTCCGCCTAAATCAGAATGAATAGGATATAAATTTGTGTAAATATATAATAGAATATTTTTATGAAGAAACCTAGGTTTATATTTATAACGGGTGGCGTAGTATCGTCTCTTGGAAAAGGTATATCAGCCGCAGCTTTAGGCGCTTTGCTGCAAGCAAGAGGTTATTCAGTTAGATTAAGAAAACTAGACCCTTATATAAACATAGATCCAGGAACAATGAGCCCATATCAGCATGGAGAAGTATTCGTAACTGATGATGGGGCTGAGACTGATTTAGATTTAGGACATTATGAGAGATTTACAGGGGTGCCAGCTAGACAGTCAGATAATATTACGACAGGAAAAATTTATCAGAATATTATTCATAATGAAAGAGCAGGGAATTATTTAGGTAGTACAGTACAAGTTATTCCTCACGTGACTGACGAGATAAAAAAATTTATTTCTAATGAAGTTAATGATTGTGATTTTATTATTGTTGAAATTGGAGGAACAGTTGGTGATATTGAAAGTCTTCCATTTTTAGAAGCTATTAGGCAATTTGGAAATGAGGTTGGAAAAGATAGGGCAATTTATATACATTTAACTTTAGTACCATTTATCACAACGTCAAATGAACAAAAAACTAAACCTACCCAGCATTCTGTTAGAGAGTTAAGAGAAATAGGTATTCAACCTAATATTCTTTTATGCCGATGCGATAGGAGTGTAGAGCAAAATGAAATAGACAAAATTGCATTGTTTTGTAATGTTTCATCTTCAGATGTAATTCAAGCTATAGATGTAAATAATATTTATAATGTGCCTTTAGTATACCATGCTGAAAAGTTAGATGAACAGGTTTTAAAGCATTTTAAGATAAAAAATAAGCGTAAAATAAATTTAAATAAATGGAAAAATATTGTTAGGAGTATAGAAAAGCCCACTAAAAATATTAAAATAGGTATTGTAGGAAAATATACAGATTTGCCAGATGCATATAAATCTTTAAATGAAGCATTAGTTCATGGGGGAATAGCAAATAATATTGGAATAGATATTGCATGGATAAATTCCGAGAACTTAAATTCTCATAATATTAAGAAAATTTTTAAAAGTATTAATGGGATTATAGTTCCTGGTGGTTTTGGAGATAGGGGTATTCAAGGAAAAATACTTGCGGTAAGTTTTGCGAGAAAAAACAAAATACCTTTTTTAGGAATATGTCTTGGACTACAATTAGCAGTAATTGAATTTGCAAGAAATGTTTTAAAACTAAAAGACGCTAATTCTTCTGAATTTTCTGAATCTAAAGACTCAGTTATAGGCCTTTTAACAGAATGGAAAAATAATAATAAAATAGAAAAAAGATCTGTAGATTCTGATAAAGGCGGCACAATGAGATTGGGTTCTTATCCTTGTAAAATTAAAAAAAATTCTTTGGCTATGAAAATTTATAAAACTAGTTATATAAACGAAAGGCATAGGCATAGGTATGAGGTAAATTCTAAATATGAGGAAATAATGAAAAGAAATGGCTTTAATTTCTCTGGTGTTTCTCCTGACGGTTCTTTGCCAGAAATAGTAGAATTAGAAAATCATCCATGGTTTATTGGCGTTCAGTTTCATCCAGAATTAAAATCAAGACCATTTAGCCCTCATCCTTTGTTTAAATCTTTTATAACCGCAGCTAAAAAGAAAAACTAATGCAAGAATCAAATAAAGAAATAAGTATTAATAATATTATTATAAGTAATGAAAGGCCATTTACATTAATAGCAGGACCTTGTGTTTTAGAAAGTTATGATCATGCCATGCATATGGCAACAAAGTTAAAGGATATTACAGATAAGTTAGGTATAAATTTTATATATAAATCTTCTTTTGATAAAGCAAACAGGACTTCAATGAATTCAAGTAGGGGGCCAGGATTAAAAGAATCTTTAAAAGTTTTTAGTACTTTGAAGAAAGAAATTGGATGTAATATAATTACAGATGTTCACGAAATTAATCAAATAAGAGAAGTGGCTGATATAGTGGATGTTATTCAAATACCAGCATTTTTATGTAGACAAACAGATTTGCTTGTTGAAGCAGCAAATAGCAGTAAACCTGTAATGGTTAAGAAAGGTCAGTTTTTAGCTCCATGGGATATGAAAAATGTTATTGAAAAATTAAAGTCTAATGGAAATGACGATATAATGTTATGTGAAAGAGGAGTTAGTTTTGGTTATAATACATTGGTATCAGATTTTAGGTCAATTCCAATATTAAAATCTTTAGGTTATCCGGTTGTATTTGATGCTACTCATTCTGTACAACAACCTGGTGGTTTAGGAGATAAGTCCTCTGGTCAAAGAGAGTTTGTTCCTACTTTAGCTAAAGCTGCTGTTTCTATTGGAGTTGCGGCTATTTTTATGGAAACTCACCAGGACCCAGATATGGCGCCAAGTGATGGCCCAAATATGTGGCCATTAGATAAATTAGAAGCTTTATTAAATGTTTTAAAACAACATGATAATATTAGTAAAAATATAAATTTATAATCTATAGGAATCTCATGGTTAAAATAAAAAAAATTTTTGGAAGAGAAATTATTGATAGTAGAGGTAATCCTACGTTGGAAGTAGATGTTACTCTTGAAGATGGTTCTTTAGGAAGAGCATCTGTTCCTTCGGGAGCTTCCACTGGTGCTTACGAGGTAATTGAAAAAAGAGATAATAGTGATAGATATAATGGTAAAGGTGTCCTTGATGCAGTTAATATTGTAAATAAAGATATACATGGAGCTTTGATAGGAGTGAACTGCTTAGATCAAAAAAATATTGATGAAGTTTTAATAAATTTAGATGGAACTAGTAATAAAAGATTATTGGGTGGTAATAGTATTTTAGGCGTGTCCTTAGCATGTTGCCGAGCAGCTGCAATATCTCAACATAAACCATTGTATGAATATATTGGAGTCAATAAAGGAAAGCTTTTACCAATTCCTTTTATGAATATTGTAAATGGTGGAGCTCATGCTAATAATAAGTTGGACTTTCAAGAACTAATGATAGTTCCTTTTGGATTTAATTCATTTAATGATGCTTTAAGATGTGGATCTGAAGTCTTTCATTCTTTAAAAGATATATTGTCCAAAAAATCATATTCAACAGCAGTTGGAGATGAAGGTGGGTTTGCGCCGGACTTTTCGAGTTTGAATGAAGCTTTAGATTGTATAATAGAAGCTATATTAAGTTCTGGATATAATCCCGGAGAAAATGTTTCATTAGCTTTAGATGTTGCCTCTACAGAATTTTATAAAGATAGTAAATATATATTAGAAGGCGATAATAAAATATTTAGTAGTGATGAGATGGTAAAATACTTAGAAACAATCTGTTCTAAATATCCAATCATTTCCATTGAGGATGGAATGTCTGAGGATGATTGGGACGGATGGGTAAATTTAACATCTATTATAGGTAAGAAAGTTCAGTTAGTCGGAGATGATTTATTCGTTACAAACCCAGAAAGACTTCAGCAAGGTATAGATCTTAAAGTAGCTAACAGTATATTAATTAAATATAATCAAATTGGAACCTTAACTGAAACTATTGAAGCTATTAATTTAGCTAAAAGTTATTCTTATACAACAATGATATCTCATCGTTCAGGTGAGACAGAGGACTCTTTTATATCTGATTTAGCTGTTGCAGTAAATGCAGGTCAAATTAAAACAGGGTCTTTATCTAGATCTGATAGGTTGGCTAAATATAATCAATTGTTAAGAATTGAAGAGCATTTAGGCAATAAGGCTAGATTTAATGAAAGTAAAAATTTTTATAGATAACTTGACTATCTCCTATCAGCATGATTCATTAACATATGAACATTACAAGTAATAAGAATTTTATATTAATTAGAAGCATATTTTTTAAAACATGCTTATTCTTTGCAGCACTATATTTTATATTTCATTTTCTAAATGGCAATATTTCTTATGCTGCTTTAGAGGAAAAAAGGCTATTATTAGAAGAAAAACAATTACTACTCTCTGAAAAACAAAAAGAATTAGACTTTAAATATATTCTAATAGATAAAATAAAAAATGTTGAATCTAATTTAGATTTATTGGATGAATTGGTTAAGTATAAGTTAGGTTATTCTTCAAAAGATGAGATCATATTTCAATTAAAATAAAAATCAAATTGACTAATTCTGTATATTACATATTTTATTCTATATGGAACAGAACATTATTAGTGGCAATGTAATTGATGTCCTCGGTGGAGGAAGAAAATTAGCAAAATTGCTAAAGTCAAATACTGGAATTGTTTTAAATGAAAAAACTGTTTATTCATGGAAACAGCAAGGTGTGCCGGACAAATGGAAGCCGGTATTAGTAAAATTATTAGTGAAAAATGGTTTTGAGGTGCCTAAGAGTTTTTTATTGCCAGGTATGGATATAGCTAATTTTCAAAAAACAAACTCTAAAAATATTGAATCATTATATTCTACTAAAGACTCTAATTTAGAAGAGATTAGTCCATTATTATTAAAAGAATTTTATTATGAAATGCTTTTATTAAGGAGATTTGAAGAAAAAGTTGGTCAAATGTATGGTTTAGGTCTTATAGGAGGGTTTTGCCATTTATATATTGGTCAAGAGGCTGTTTCTGTTGGTATGGAAAAAGCTATTAAGAAACAGGATGCAGTTATTACTGGTTATAGATGTCATGCACATTTGATTTCAAGGGGTACAGATCCTTATGTAATATTTTCAGAGTTACTAGGAAAAAATGATGGAATTTCAAGTGGAAAAGGTGGTTCTATGCATATGTTTGATCCAAAAAATAATTTTTGGGGCGGGCATGGAATTGTAGGAGCTCAAGTGCCGATAGGAATTGGTCTTGCTTTTTCTTTAAAATATAAAAATACTAATAATTTATCAGTTACTTATTTTGGAGATGGAGCTGCTAATCAAGGTCAAGTTTATGAGTCCTATAATATGGCATCGCTGTGGAAGTTACCTGTAATATTTTGTATAGAAAATAATCAATATGGAATGGGCACTTCTATAAAAAAGGCTAGTGCTGGAAATGATCTTAGTAAGCATGGAGAATCTTTTGATATACCAGGTATTGCGGTGGATGGGATGAATCCAGTTTCAGTATATTTAGCCGCTAAAAAGGCAGCTAATTGGGTTAGAAGTGGAAATGGGCCCATTATATTAGAGATGAAGACGTACAGATACAGAGGGCATTCAATGTCTGATCCAGCAAAATATAGAACTAGAGAAGAAGTGCAAAGAATGAGGGATGAAAAGGACCCAATTGAGTCAATTAGAAATAAATTATTAAATGAAAATATTTATAATGAAGAAGAGGTTAACAAAATAGATAAAACTATAAGGCAAGAAATTTCTGATAAGGCGGATAAGGCAATTAATGCAGATGTTTCTAATTTAGATAATATTCATACGCATGTATTATTATAGGGCTTTTTATTATGGCAAATGTGACAGTAAGACTAGCAATTAGAGATGCAATTGCGGAAGAAATGAGAAAGAATCCGGACATTTTTTTGATTGGTGAAGAAGTTGGAGAATATGAAGGAGCTTATAAGGTAAGCCAAGGCCTGCTGGCAGAATTTGGTAATAAGAGAATTATAGATACGCCTATAACGGAAGCAGGATTTACGGGGTTAGCAGTTGGTGCAGCTATGGGAGGTTTAGTACCAATTGTGGAATTTATGACTTGGAATTTTGCTTTTCAAGCAATTGATCAAATAATTAATTCGGCAGCTAAAACATTATATATGTCCGGAGGTAAAGTAAATATTCCTATTGTTTTTAGGGGACCTAATGGATCTGCTCTTCAGGTAGCAGCTCAGCATAGTCATGATTTGTCATCTATATTCTCTAATATTCCTGGTTTAGTGGTGCTTTCACCTTATGACAGTGCAGATGCAAAGGGTATGTTAAAAGCAGCTATAAACAGTCCAAATCCAGTAATTTTTCTAGAAAATGAAATTTTATATAATGAAAGTTTTGAAGTACCAGATGGAGATTATATAATTCCAATTGGAAAGGCTTCAATTAAGAAATCAGGAAAAGATATAACTTTAGTGTCATTTTCACGTGGTGTTCATACTTCTTTGGAGGCATCTAAGATCTTAAGTAAGCATAACATTAATGCGGAGGTTATAGATTTAAGAAGTTTAAGGCCAATAGATTTTGAGACAATAATTAATTCTGTTAAAAAAACTAATAATATAATTACTGTGGAAGAAGGTTGGTTAAGCTC
>CENY01108483.1_pt1 | contig 14226 bp, 16 predicted proteins | sample 356181 | NCBI WGS metagenome assembly CENY01 (sample SAMEA2619840, study PRJEB7988) | marine metagenome | isolation source: saline water (ENVO:00002010), including
TATTTGGGGGCGCTTGACAGGCCCCCACCCACTCCCTATTGTTCGCGCGGCTTTTACGTGATTCCGCTTTTGCGGCAGGACGCGGGACGGGACAGGAGCCGGCACATGGGCGATCCGCCCGAACGCGGCGATAACGTTCGCAACAGTGAAGAGGATTCGTCTCTCGACGACCTCGAAAGCCGGCTCAAACGGGCGCGCAGCGCTCACACCGTCGACCCGCATCCGAGTGTACCGCAGAGCGGTTTGGCCACAGCCCTCCGACTGGCGGCGGAAATGGTTTCCGCGCTTATTGTCGGCGGCGCGATCGGATGGTTTCTCGATCGTTGGCTGGGCACCAAGCCGTGGTTGTTGTTGGTTTTTTTGTTGCTCGGAGCCATTGCCGGCATGTTGAACGCCTACCGCGCTGCCATGAGAATGTCTGCCGAGCATGAATCAAATTCGCGCGATGACTGAGCGCACAATGTATTTTGGTCCCCTGGACACTCCGTTCCCGTGGCCCATTGAAAGTCGGCCGTGAAAGAACAAAGCCCACTGACCCAATTCGAGATCAAACGACTGATCGACATCCAGCTGGGAGGTGTCGATGCCTCGTTCACGAATTCGTCTCTTATGATGATATTCGTACTGGTTCTCGCCACCATGTTGATCAGCCTCGGCATGAGCAAGCGCGCGATGGTTCCGGGACGCTGGCAGTCCATTGTCGAACTGGCGTACGAGTTCATAGCGAACATGCTCCGGGAGAACGTGGGCTCCGAAGGACGGCGCTATTTTCCGTTCATCTTCACGCTGTTCATGTTCATCCTTTTTTGCAATTTGCTGGGGCTCGTGCCCTACAGTTTCACCGTGACGAGCCATGTCATTGTCACCTTCGCGCTAGCGGCGGTCGTGTTCGTCGGAGTCACCATTATTGCGCTGGTCCGTCACGGCTTTATGTTCTTCACCTTCTTTGTTCCACCAGGCCTGCCCGTGGTGCTCGCGCCCCTCCTTGTCCCCATTGAGGTAATCTCGTATCTGGCGCGCCCCATTACCCTCTCATTGCGTTTGTTCGCCAACATGATGGCCGGCCACACGATGTTGAAGGTGTTCGGCGGTTTCGTTGTCGCCCTGGGCTTGTTCGGTTTCGCGCCCTTTGTCTTCATCATTGCCATTTACGCTCTCGAATTGATTGTCGCCGTGCTCCAGGCCTATGTATTCACTGTCCTCACCTGCCTCTATCTGAACGACGCGATTCACCTGCAACACTAACGGGACAAACCCACTCTCGGCGGCGGGCCAGCCGTTCCGCCGGAACTCAAACAACAACAGAAGGATCCGAAGAAAATGGAACTCGAAGCAGCCAAGCAGATTGGTGCCGGACTCGCGACCATCGGACTGGCCGGTGTGGGCGTCGGTATCGGAAATATCTTTGCCAGTTACGTTGCCGCAGGTATTCGCAACCCGGCCGCCGCACCGCGGATGTTTGGTCAGGTTCTGCTGGGCTTCGCTCTGGTTGAAGCCGTCGCGCTTTACGCACTCGTCATCGCCTTCCTCATCCTGTTCGGTTGATCCTCAACCGAGGAACCGACCCGGAACTCGAGAGTACTGGCCAGGACCAACGGAATGCCGCAACTCGCAACCGCCGACTTTGTACCCCAGCTGGTATGGCTGGCGATAACGTTCATCGCCCTCTACCTGGCAATGTGGCGTGTCGCCATACCGCGAATCGTCGATGTACTGGAGGAACGGCAGCGTCGTATCGACGACGATCTGATGCGCGCGGAGAGTCTCAAGCGCGAAGCAGATGAGGCACTGGCCGCCTACGAAGAGGCGCTCGGCGAGGCGCGAGCCAATGCTCAGCGGACTGCATCCGAAACACGCGATGCAATCAAGAAGCAGGCGGCGGACCGTGAGGCGGAGTTGGACGAAGCCCTGGCTAAAGAGAACGAGGCTGCGAGTTCGCGTATTCGTGCCGCTCAGGTTGAGGCCCAGGGCAACATCAGGGAAATTGCCATCGACGCGGCCCGAGCCGTCACTCAGTGCCTGATCGGTACCGAGCCTGATGACGGTGCCGTCGGCGCCGCTGTAGATGCCGCCCTGGAAGGAAACCGCTAGATGTTCGACGCTTCGTTCTGGGTCGCCGCCGCTTTCGTCGCCTTCATCGGTGTGCTGATCAAATTCGCATATGGCAAGATCACAGAAGCCCTGGATGCTCGGGCGGAAGGGATCAGGGACGAAATAGAAGAAGCCAAGCGTTTACGCGAGGAAGCGCAGCAGCTGCTGGCAAATTACCAGCGGAAGCACCGTGACGCCGTGAAAGAAGCTGAGGAAATCATCGACCAGGCCAAGGCGGACGCCAAAAGGATGTCGGAACAAGCCGCCAAGGACCTGGAAACTGAGGTCATGCGCCGTACGGAACTGGCGCAGGCCAAGATCGCCAGAGCGGAAGCGCAAGTCATTGAAGATGTCCGCAACATGGCGGTCGACATCGCAGTCCGCGCGGCAGGACAACTTGTTGAAGAACGCCTTGGTGACGAACAGGCCAACAAGATCGTCGACGAAGCCATCTCAGAGTTGGGCCGTAAGGTCCACTAACTGCCTGCGCAACACGTAACCTTCCTAAATTCGAAACTGGAAACTCCGCAGAGGTCGTGCCACGCACGGCCCGGCGTTTTCCGTTGGCGACTCTTCGCCAATTCGTCAGGGATGACCCAGAATGGTCGGCCACATCGAGCAACATTCGGAATGCTGTGAGCCACCAGGAGCGGGATAATCATTACTATGAACGAACCAATCTCCGCACGCATTGCCGACCTCGACTGGCAGGACCTCTCCACGCACCTCGATGCGGCCGGCTATGCCACTCTGCCCTCTCTCCTGACCGCGGAGGAGTGCCAAACCCTGACCGCACACTATGAAGACGCCACACTGTTTCGTTCGCGGGTAATGATGGCGCGCCACAATTTCGGACGCGGAGAGTACCAGTACTTCGACTATCTACTTCCCGACATGATCGTCGGCCTCAGATCCTCCCTCTTCGCCGGACTCGCGCTGATTGCCAATCGCTGGAACCAAGTCATGGGGATCGACGTTCGCTATCCGGATGAGCACACTGCTTACCGCGAGATCTGTCATCGCGCGGGCCAGGTCAAGCCGACGCCGCTCCTCCTGAAATACGGTGTGGACGATTTCAATTGCCTGCACCAGGACCTATACGGTGAGCTCGTGTTTCCGATGCAGGCCACGATCCTGCTTTCAATGCCCGGACAGGACTTCACAGGTGGTGAATTCATCCTCACGGAACAGCGGCCACGCATGCAGTCGCGTGCGGAGATCGCACCCCTCAGCCTGGGTGATTGCGTCGTGTTCCCGGTGCGCCAGAGACCGGTTCAGGGCACGCGCGGAACGTATCGGGTGAATATGCGCCATGGAGTCAGCCGGATCCGCGCGGGCCAGCGGTACGCCCTCGGTATCATTTTCCACGACGCGGCATGATCATTATTTCCCGCACCTGACACGGACTCCTATTCAGCCACCTGGGCGTACGCCTCCAGCGGCGGGCACACGCAGATCAGGTGCCTGTCACCATAAACCTGGTCGATGCGGTTAACCGGCGGCCAATACTTTGATTCCCGCAGACCCGGCACGGGGAAAACCGCGCGTTCACGCGAATAAGGATGTGTCCATTCGGCATCCGCGATGTCGTCCATGGTATGGGGTGCGTTGTGCAGCAGATTGTCCTCTGCATCCGCCTCGCCCCGTTCGATTTCACTGATCTCCTCACGAATAGAAATCATGGCATCACAGAATCTGTCGAGTTCATGCTTTGATTCGCTTTCCGTCGGCTCGATCATCAACGCGCCGGCCACGGGCCACGACATCGTCGGCGCGTGGAATCCGTAGTCCATCAAGCGTTTGGCAATATCCTCCACGGTGACACCGGTATCATTTTGGATCCTGCGGCAGTCGATAATGCATTCGTGCGCGACGAAATCATTCTGCCCGCGGTAGACGACCGGGTAATGCGGCTCCAGACGCCGGGCCATGTAATTGGCGTTGAGAATCGCGACTTCGGTTGCCTTGCGAAGACCTGCGTCACCCATCAGCGCGATATAAGCCCATGAGATCGGCAGGATCAATGCACTACCCCAGGGCCCTGCGGAGATCGGCCCCACACCTGTCTCGGGTCCGGCTTCCTCAATCAACGGATGGTTGGGCATGAACGGCGCCAGATGAGATTTAGCGCCGATTGGCCCCATGCCTGGCCCCCCGCCGCCATGTGGAATGCAGAATGTCTTGTGTAGGTTGAAGTGCATGACGTCGGCACCGAGGTCCGCCGGACGGCTGATCCCAACCAATGCGTTCAGGTTGGCGCCATCCATATATACCTGCCCTCCGTTGACATGAATGATTTTGCAAATCTCCTTGATTCGCTCTTCGAATACGCCGTGCGTGGAGGGATACGTCACCATCAGCGCCGCAAGCCGGGCAGTGTGATGTTCCGCCTTGGCCGCGAGGTCAGCCACGTCGATATTGCCGTCTGAATCACAGTCAACCACGACCACTTCGCAGCCCGCCATGACGGCGCTCGCCGGATTGGTTCCGTGCGCGGAACTCGGGATCAGGCAAACGTCCCGCACTTCTTCGCCACGACTGTGATGCCAGGCGCGGATGGCCCATAAACCCGCATACTCTCCCTGTGATCCGGCATTGGGCTGGAGCGAAACAGTGTCAAACCCGCTGATTTCGGCGAGCATGTGCTGTAGACCATGGATGAGCTCGAGATAGCCTGCCGCCTGGTCGAGCGGCGCGAACGGATGGATGTTGGCAAATTCAGGCCATGTGACGGGCAGCATCTCGGTGGTTGCGTTGAGCTTCATGGTGCACGACCCGAGCGGGATCATCGACCGGTCGAGAGCAATATCCTTGGCTTGCAAACGGGCGAGATAACGCAACATCTCTGTTTCAGAGCGGTAGAGATGAAAAATTTCGTGATCAAGAAACGCTGACGTGCGCGTGTCATCCTTTGGGATCCCGCTTTCCGCACCTTGCAGTTCCTGATCCCAATCCACGGACACTGAAATGCCGCCCGACAGTGCGGCGAACACGGCCTCCACATCGCCCATGGTCGCCGTTTCATCGAATGTGACACCAACGGTGTCGTCGTCGACGCGGCGGAGGTTAAGTTCGGATTCCTGTGCTCGATCAATGACCGATTGCGCGCCTTCAGACACTTCGACTGTCAGAGTGTCGAAGAAGGTTTCGTTTCGGACCGTGAGACCACATTGTCCGAGGGCCGCCGCCAGGGCCGCCGTGAACCGATGAACGCGGCCGGCAATGTCACGCAATCCCTCCGGTCCATGCCAAACCGCATACATGCCTGCCATGACGGCCAACAGGACTTGGGCAGTACAAATATTGCTGGTCGCCTTCTCACGCCTGATGTGCTGTTCACGGGTCTGCAAGGCAAGGCGATGAGCCGGTCGACCCCTTGAATCAACGGATCGTCCGACGATTCGACCAGGCACCGTTCGACGGAATTCGTCCCGAGTGGCAAGGAATGCGGCATGCGGCCCACCAAACCCAAGTGGCACACCAAAGCGTTGAGAATTGCCGACCACAACATCTGCGCCGAATTCACCCGGCGCTCGGAGGAGAACAAGCGAAAGGAGATCAGCCGCAACGACCACGAGGGCATCCTGGGCGTGAAGGTCTGCAATGATGGTGTCGTAGTTCGGAATTGCGCCAGTGACATCCGGATACTGGAGCAGTGCACCAAAGACCTCTGACGCGGCCAGATCCGTCGCTTCATCGCCGACGATGACATCAATGCCGAGCGGTAAGGCCCGGGTCTTCACGACATCAATGGTTTGCGGCAGGCATCGACTTGAGACGAAGAAACCGTTCCCGTCCGCTTTGCTCACTCGACGGCACATTGTCATGGCTTCCGCGGCAGCCGTTCCTTCGTCGAGTAGGGAAGCATTGGTCAGTTCCATCCCCGTCAGATCGGTGATCATGGTCTGATAGTTCAACAGTGCCTCGAGGCGTCCCTGTGAGATCTCTGGCTGATATGGGGTGTAGGCCGTATACCAGCCGGGGTTCTCGAGCACATTGCGAAGGATTACCGGTGGCGTGATGGTGCCGTGGTAACCCAGGCCGATCATCGATTTGAATATTCGATTTTTGTGTCCCATGGCACGGAGCTCTGACAGGACATCAACTTCGGTCCTGGGGCCCGGCAGATCCAGCGAAGACTCCGAACGAATAGCTTCCGGAACGGCCCTGGAAACGAGAGTTTCAAGCGAATCGAGATCCAACGCTTCCAACATCGCTGAAATCTCTTCGTCGCCGGGTCCTATGTGCCGCTGGATGAAATCGTCCGATTGATCATATTGGGAGACGTGCACATTGCCCTTGGTCATCTGCGTTCTCCTTTGTCCGAGCGCTCTTGCCCCCGCGTCCGTCAGCTCAAGTTCTCTACGAATGTGGCGTACTCATCAGCATTCATGAGGCCGTCGAGTTCTGCCTGATCACTGATGCGAATTTTCATAAACCATCCGTTTCCTTCGGCGTCCTCGTTTATTTGACCAGGATTGTCGCCGAGCGAGTCATTGACCTCGACGATCTCTCCTGTGAGTGGCGCGTATACCTCACTTGCCGCTTTCACGGATTCAACGACGGCCGCCTCAGCGCCCTTGGCAACAGCTTTACCAACATCCGGCAGGTTGACGTAAACGACGTCGCCGAGTTGCTCTTGTGCATAGTCGCTCACGCCGATGGTGGCGACGTCTCCCTCAAGACGTATCCACTCATGATCACTGGTGTATTTGACGTCACTCATAGTTCACTCCTCTATGGGCAGAACGAATTCATACCGTGCAGATGGGCCACGAAAGAGGCGCATGTGCTGGCTTCTGCGCGCCGCAGGCGAGCAACACTGATCCGGCACCACCCGATGCCCGACCTTCCGTCAGGAATTGCTCTGATTTCTCGATAGGCCTGTGAACGAGCCTGCGGTGTACTCATGGCGCCCTCCGACAGAGCCTTCCGCCGAATCCGGCAGAAGCTGCCCCCTCTGTCACTGGACCTGAGAGATTGACCAGGAACAGCTCAGGTGCTGTTCCGGCTTTCCCCTTCGGTGGGGCTCATGTCACCGAGTAACTTGAGCCCGCTTTCCAGAGCGCCATCCTTTTGCGGTCCATTTGCCTGAGAGTTTCCGGGGCGGTTGCTCCTTCGGCGCCGGCTCTCGAAAAGCCGCTCTCTCCCGCAAAGATCGTCTGGCTGTAATTTGGATGATAGGAGGACACGACGCGGTGTCAACTGCCACGTAAAGGCTTCACTCGTCCACAACTGGCTGGAACAACCGTGCGGTATCCGCGGCGCAGCGCCTAGGGACGGCGGGACTGATTGTATTCGAGTTGATCTGGGGTCAGCTGGAATCCCACGAGAACCTGGTATTCCGGTCCTCTGATCTGTGTCGACAACGGAATCCGCTGCACCATCTCTTCGCGGACACCGATCTGGCGTCGGCCCGACGGAAATTCGATTCGGCTCTCGAACGTCTCCTTAGCAACCACCCGCCCGTCCGGATCTACGACTGCGGCAAAAAAGACAATCATGGCGCGCGCCGTGTCCGACTTGGGACCCCGAGCAGCAATGATTTCAAAGGACGTTTGAACATCGACGCGCAAATCATCATATTCGCATGCCGCCCGCAGGCCCGACATATCGGCCTCGAAAAGAATATCGATGATGTCACGCCCGGGACCATCCTTGAACAGGACCAGGCGCTCGCTTCCCGCCAGGATGGACACGTTCGGACACGGCGGTGGCGTGCTGGAGTCGAAGTATGAGCACGCGCCCAATGCGAGAGCGAATGAGAAAACGCCTGCCCTGAGAAAACCCTGATGAATCAAATTCAATGCTCGGCGCCCCTAGAGCGCGTTGTGAGAACCATCACAGTACGGCTGATTTCCAGTCTGCTTACAACCGCAGAAATATACCGTCTTGGTTTCCTCCGCCTCCACGATCACCGGCGTGAAATCGGTCGTTTTGTGCGAACCGTCGCAGAATGGTTGCTTCCCACTCCGCCCACATCGACACCAAGCGTATCTGCTGCCCGATTCGATCTCGGTCGCGTACGGAGCCTTTTGTGCGACGACGGCTTCGGACATTTCTCTACCCCTTCGATCGTGTTCAGTTGCCTCAATTGTGCAAAGAATAATTCAATGCCCAACTTTGAGCGACCACCCATTGCCAGCGGCTCGGACTGTAATCGAGCCCTTGTACCGTAACAAGGAACCATCGTTCTTTCACGGACACGCCTCGTCATCTTTCCAATGATCCGGTACTATCCGCCCCGATTTTCGCCATGAACAAGCCACCCCTTCAAATCCTCCTGGCCAGCCCCCGTGGTTTCTGCGCAGGCGTCGACCGTGCGATCCAGATCGTCGAGAAGGCTCTCGAAATCCACGGCGCCCCGGTCTACGTGCGGCATGAGATTGTCCACAATCGATTCGTGGTCGAAGACCTGGAGTCGCGTGGCGCCGTGTTCGTCGATGAATTGGATGAGATTCCCGACGACGCCGTGGTGATTTTCTCGGCACATGGTGTGCCGAAATCAGTTCCCGCTGAAGCACGGCACCGCGAACTCACTTATCATGATGCCACCTGTCCACTGGTCAGCAAGGTGCACAGCGAGGCCGGGCACCACCACGCGGCCGGCCGCCAGATCATCCTGATCGGACACGCGGGTCATCCCGAAGTAATCGGCACCATGGGACAGCTTCCGGAGGGGATTATCCTGCTGGTCGAAACGGTTGAGGACGCGGAATCGGTTGAGGTCAAGGATCCCAACAATATCGCCTTCATCACCCAGACGACCCTTTCCGTGGACGAAACCTCGGATATCATCTCGGCATTGCGGCGGCGATTCCCCAAGGTCATCGCGCCGAGCTCGGAAGACATCTGCTACGCAACGACAAACCGCCAGTCCGCTGTCAAACAGATTGCCGAAGCATGTGACGCGTTGCTGGTGATCGGCGCCCCCAATTCGTCGAACTCGTTGCGTCTGCGGGAAACGGCTCAGCATCATGGCTGCCCTCACACCACACTGGTCCAACGCGCCCATGACATCGACTGGGAAGCCTTCAAAGGGGTTGAAACACTCGGCATTACCGCAGGTGCCTCGGCACCTGAAATCCTGGTGGACGAAGTTATCAACGCCTGCCGCGAGCGATTCGAAGTCGCTATCGAGGAGGTGTCCGCGGCTCATGAGGACGTCAGCTTCAAGCTTCCCAGGGCGTTGGACGCCTGATCTTCGACCGGATCAAACATGGCCGTCTATACTGAAGTCAGCAATGACGATCTGGAGCAGTTCGTCGCGGAGTACGACATCGGTCAGGTCACGTCGATAAAGGGGATCGCTGAAGGTGTCGAGAACTCCAACTACCTCATGCAGACCGAGACGGGTACCTTCATCCTCACTATCTACGAAAAGCGTGTGAAGCCCCAAGATCTGCCATTCTTCCTGGGACTTATGGATCATCTGGCAGCAGCGGGCATCCCATGCCCGACACCGATTCACGGCAAGGACGGACAGGCCCTTCGACATGTATCGGGAAAGCCTGCTGCCATTGTAAGTTTTCTCGATGGCGTCTGGCCCAAGGGGCGGACCCCAAGTCACTGTGCCGAACTAGGCAAGGCCGTCGCACGCATGCACGTCGCAGGCTCGGGATTTGAGATGCGCCGCCCCAACGACCTCCGTGTCACAGCCTGGCGACCCCTGTTCGAGTCCTGTCGCGACGGGGCGGAACAAGTCATGCCGGGACTGGAAACCGAGATCGCTGCAGAACTCGACCATCTGGAAAAGATGTGGCCGACCGACCTGCCGGAAGGCGTGATCCATGCGGACCTGTTTCCTGACAACGTATTTTTTCTCGGCGGAAAGCTTTCCGGCATCATCGACTTCTATTTTGCGTGCAACGATTGGTTCGCCTACGAGATCGCGATCTGTCTTAATGCCTGGTGTTTTGAACCGGACCATCAATTCAACGTAACCAAAGCGAAGCACCTGCTCTCGGCGTACCGTCGCGTGCGCCCCTTCTCTGACGCGGAATTGGCGGTCCTGCCCTTGCTCGCTCGGGGTGCAGCCATGCGATTCCTGTTGACCCGGTTGTACGACTGGCTGAATAGGGTAGATGGCGCGCTGGTGAGACCGAAGGACCCTTTGGAATACTTCACCAAGCTAAAATTCCATCAAGGCGTGGCGGGGCCGAGCGCCTATGGACTGGACTGAGGCTCCATGAGCACGGACGCCGTCGACATTTATACAGATGGCGCATGCTCGGGGAATCCGGGCCCAGGCGGTTGGGGAGCGTTGTTGATTTTCCAGGGTCATGAAAAGGAGATTTCTGGCGGCGAGCGGGACACAACGAACAATCGCATGGAACTCATGGCTGCCATCCGCGCCCTGGAGACGCTTACGCGACCAAGCCGAGTTCGGCTGCATACCGACAGCGTTTATGTGCGCGATGGCATCACGCAGTGGATTGAGCGCTGGAAGAATAATGGCTGGCGGACGGCCGCCAAAAAGCCGGTCAAGAATGTCGATCTCTGGCAACGATTGGAAGAAGCAGCCGGACGTCACGAACTGGAATGGCATTGGGTGAAAGGTCACGCCGGACATCCCGAAAATGAACGCGCAGACCAACTCGCGCGGGACGGCATGATGAAAGCGGAATAAGATCCAGACTACATACCTGGCCCAACTAAGGCCTTATACAAGCCGGGCGATATGGCGATGAAGCGCTACAACTATCGCGGCGTCAATCACGTACACGTCAATGTGAAGGGACCTCGAGCGGGCAATCGAATTTTATACGGGGATGCTCGGGTTCCAGGTCGCGGGACGGACAAGGCCTGGTTGAATTTCGGGCAGTATTCCGACGACTAAACACTCTGGTACCACGATCTTGCCCTCACGGCCATGCTGGGCCGCAATGACAAGTATTGGGAGCGCACCGGCCTTAATCACGTCGCCTTCGAACTGGACTCACCCGAGGATGTGAAGAAGATCGGTGCGGATCTTGAACGCCAAGGTGTGAGAATCATCCGCGGCCCGGGCGTGCATGCGGAGGACATGACCTTTCACGTCTATATCGAGGACCCGGACGGGAACGTGATCGAGCTTATGGCCCAGACGAGTGAGGCAGATTCCGAGCTGCGGGAATCCGCGGAATGGGCGCCACCACTCGGTTGGCAACCAGCCGCGGACTAGTCGGGATTCGGTGAAGTCGCTTGCCTCAGCCGCTCACGCCCTTGAGGTCAATTCGGCAGGGCAAAGTTTCAACACCTGCCCTGCCGGTAAGATGGTTAACCCGAAATCAGTTCAGAGTTTCTCGAGAATTTTCTCTGCGCTGGAGACTTCGAAAGCACCGCCATCCTCTAGATTGAGCAAACTGACGACGCCGTCATCCACGATCATCGAGTAGCGCCGCGAGCGAACACCGAGCCCCCGTTCCGTCAGATCGAGCTCGAGTCCCAGCGCGTTGGCCAGTGCTCCGCTTCCGTCCGCAATCATCGCGACCTTATCGCCAACATTCTGGTCTTTGCCCCATGCGTCCATGACAAATACATCGTTCACTGACAGGCAAATAATCGAATCCACGCCCTTCGCCTTGATGGCATCTGCGTTGGCAACGAATCCAGGAAGATGCTTGGCTGAGCACGTCGGTGTGAAAGCACCGGGCAGCGCGAACGCCACCACTTTCTTGCCCTTGAACAGATCTTCGGTCGACACCTGTTCCGGTCCTGAGCCACCCATCGTGGCAAGGTTCACATCTGGAATTGAATCTCCAACATTTACGGCCATGGGCTCCTTTCCTTGTTTGCCGAGGACCCAAATGGCGCGCCCTCGCGTTCAGGGCTGAGAGATACTGAATTTTGCCGCGATGTCCAGCCCGCCACGAATGGTCGTCAGTTGCGTGGCGGGGTCACTTCTCTCTCGATCGAACGGTCCCCGTCAACAAGCGTAATGGTGAGGGGCTCATAGCCATAGGTGACATCCTCCGCCTCGTCGATCGGAATGCCGACAACCGCACGCCGACGATCTTCTGCCAACGCCACTTTTGGCCGTCCGAAAATCACATCGGCGGGTCCTTCGACAAACACATCGGGGTGATCGAACGATTCCTCGGCGCCCACTGTCAGGTGCAGTACCCGTCTGCCAGTGCGACCTCCCACGCGAGCCTCAATGATATCGAGTTGCGTGCCGTTGCGGTCTGGAACACGACTTTCGAAGCGCTGAATCAGTGAGCGATGGGCCGTCGTTGCGGTTTCCTGAGCCGAACCCACTGCAGGGAGCTCCAAAGTCACGTGAGCCTCTAGCGGAACACAGATATGCTTGCAGACGGCATAGGCTACCTTGACGTCGATACGCACTGGACTCGAGGGATCCACGAGCCGAACAAGTGCTGGAAAAATCACCTCCTCCTCGTACCCGAACGAGTCCAGACCTTCGAATGAGATGCGCTTGGGTGCAGGCCATGCCAGGGCTACGTCTTCGACATTCTGGGACGCTGACCAGTCAAAAAAGGTCGGGATCCCGGCATCCCCGGGATTCCGCCAATATGTCTTCCAGCCTGCCTCCAGTCGGATTTGAATGCCGAAACTGAGAGACTGGCGTCCTGATATGAAGTCTTGGGCCGAAATCAGTCGGAGTTGACTGAATTCCGTCGTGACCCAGCCGCTCGCCGCGGCGCGGGCACCCATTGGCTGCAGCCATAGTGCTAAAGCCAACAAGACTCCCAACATTGATGCTCTGGCGGTCAATCTCGGCCTCCTACCCGACGCTGCTCAATACATGATGCACCGTCCGCCCAATCCGCGGAATTCATGTGTTTGTGATTGAGAAACTTCCTTGGTCTATAATCAGCTCGAATTATATATGAGTCGATTGTCACTCACTTCCCGATGCGGATAGTCCCATGGAATCTGAGAGCGATTATCTAGAAGGCCAGATGCTTATTGCCATGCCAGGCATGGAAGATCCCAGGTTTCAGCGCACGCTTATTTACATGTGTGCGCACTCGGACCAGGGAGCCATGGGCCTGGTCGTCAACAAGGTCATGAACAACATCACATTTCCTGACCTTCTCGAGCAGCTGGGCATTCAAGGTACGGGACTCGAACGGGATATCCAGGTCTTTTTCGGAGGACCGGTCGAGCAAAGCCGTGGGTTCGTTCTGCATTCCTCAGACTATGCCCAGGACGCGTCGCTGGTAGTGAACGAGGAATACTCGCTCACGGCTTCGGTCGACGTTCTCAAGGCCATTGCCGATGGCAAAGGCCCGGACAAATGCCTCATGGCACTCGGCTATTCGGGGTGGGCTCCGGGCCAGCTCGAATCGGAACTGCAATCCAACGGCTGGCTCCATGTGCCGGCAGACGAAGAGTTGGTGTTCGGGCTGGACTACGAAGGGAAGTGGCCTGCGGCGGTCGCCAAACTTGGAATCGACCTGACACTGCTATCAGGCGAGGCTGGCCACGCATAACAGAGGCGTGGCAGGAGCCTTTGGTTCAGCCTCTATTCTGAACGAGGATCGGTCGAGACATAGCTGAACAGCAGATGGTCCCGCCACTCACCGTTAATCCGAAGGTACTCCCGAGCGTACCCCTCCTGCGTGAAACCTACTTTCATGAGTAGACGCCGGCTCGCTTCGTTGGTGGGCACACATGCCGCCTCCAAACGATGCAAGCCTAACTCATCGAATACGAACGAGACGATCGCTGCCACGGCGTCTGAAACGTATCCTTTTCTTGCGTAGCGTTTGCCCACCCAGTAGCCGAGCGAACAACTTTGCGTCACGCCCCGGTGGACATGACTGAGATTCAATCCGCCAACGATCGCATCGTCTTCCTTGCGGAAAACAAAGAACGCGTAACCTCGATCGTTTCGTGCTTCTTCGGAATAGCGCCGAATTCTCTGGCGGAAAGACGCCTGAGTCAGAACGTCACGCGGCCAGGTAGGCTCCCAGGGCACCAAGAATTCCCGAGACTCTGCTCGCAAACGGGCCCAGCTCTCCCAATCAAGCAATTCAGGTGCGCGGAGATAAACCGCATTCCCCGTGACGTGGTCAGACGTAGAAGTGGGGATGAGTCCGCGAAGAAAGGTGCTCAAAAAATCATACCCTGCATGCCCAAACCGGCCCGAGTCTATCCGAACCGGCCCGCAATTGCCGAATAACTTTC
>CENY01050395.1_pt1 | contig 14220 bp, 13 predicted proteins | sample 356181 | NCBI WGS metagenome assembly CENY01 (sample SAMEA2619840, study PRJEB7988) | marine metagenome | isolation source: saline water (ENVO:00002010), including
TTCCCAGATTTAATTTTTGATAAATTTACTTGATATTCTTCCTCTAAATAAATTCTTAATTTATTAGCCTTAGATCCCACTATTTTTCTATCATCTATAGGTAGATTTGAAATTCCCCTAAGTACGTTTGTCAAATCTCCTTTACGCCCTAAATACCTGACTCTCCAATTTTCTAATTGATCAACAGAACCTAAACTGCTAAGACCTAATAGAGCTTGCTGTTTAATATCATCTAATTCTTTGATATTTTTTTCTGACAATTTTCACCTTTTTATTCTCTATAAAATAAACTACATATAAATTATATTAGAAATAATCAAAGTAGATATGTGTAAATATAAACATAAAAAGATGGGAAATTTATCTTTTTATACAAATCTTGACTTTTTTTCTTGTTTTTTTACTTTATAACGATATACGTTTAATTATATTTATTTTTTAACGAATAAATTATTTATATTAATTTATTTTAGCAATTTTTCGATATAATCTATATTTATATTAAATGTTACCTTCATGTAAATATAAAAATATTGATACTCAAACTACAGACAAATAACAAATAATGTAGTAAAGTCTTTATTGATTCATAAATTTTTTGAATCAAAACATACTGTAATGCTTCACTCGGCAATACAGTATAATTTATTGAGTGAAAAAAATACGGGGAAAAACTATGGAAGCATATTGCATGAAATGCAAGGCTAAGCGAGAGATGAATAATCCTGAGCAGATCACAATGAAAAATGGAAGACCTGCTACTCAAGGAGTCTGCCCAAACTGTGGAACAAAAATGTTCAAGATTGGTAAAGCTTAGACTTTAAAAATTTAAAATGAATAAGGCTCGTAAAAAACGAGCCTTATTTATTTAAATCATGAGGTTTTATATGAAAAAAAATATACTAGGAAAAACTAAAATTGAGGTAAGCCAGTTAGGAATAGGTCTATCTGAAATTGGATCTGAACTCTCAGTAAATGATGATAAAAAAGCATCTGATTTATTAAACTTCTCTCTCGATAATGGAATTAATTTTTTGGATACGGCATCATGCTATGGAGTTTCTGAAGAACTAATTGGGAAGACAGTTAGTCATAGAAGAAATGAATATTTTATTGCATCAAAAGCTGGACATGCAAATGGAAACCTAAATGGAAATGATTGGTCATATGAAACAATAAAAGATTCTATAGATAGAAGTTTGCAAAGACTAAAAATTGAATATCTTGATTTAATTCAGCTTCATTCATGTGATATCAATACACTAAAAAATGGTGAAAGCATAACCGCTGTTCAGGACGCACAAAAGGAAGGTAAAGCAAGGTTTATTGGTTACTCTGGAGATAATGACGACGCTCATTGGGCCGTGAATTCAAAAATTTTTTCAACTCTACAAACAAGTTTTAATTTGGTAGAGCAACATGCTCGAACTACAGGATTGTTAGAAAAAGCAAAAAAAAACAACATGGGAATCATTATTAAGAGACCAATAGCAGGTGGTAGTTGGCATAGGGCCACTTCCAAAAACTCAGAACAAAAAATTCGAGCATACGACGATCCTTACCTTCAAAGAGCTATGGCTATGAGGGCTCTAGGTGGAATTAAAAATGAGTCAGAAAACGGCATACTAACCTCTATGGGATATACTATTCAAAATCCTAATGTGGATGTGATTATTATTGGAACTACAAATATTAATCACTTAAGAAATAATCTCCATATGATAAAAAAAGAATTACCCATAGAAGAAAATATTATCAGTGAATTAAATAAAAGATTTGAATTGTTAGATAATGATTGGCATCAAAGAACCTAGGTAATCTTATAATTATAGATTTTCAGAATTTTGAATTTTTATAATTGAAATATTTTCATTTAATTTAAAGCCTAACACCTGAGAATAAAAGTATAATTCTGATTCTAGAGATGACTTTATATTTTCTGCTTTTCTAAAACCATGTTGCTCCCCTTCAAAAATTATAAGAGCATGTGGTATTTGCTTTTTCCTTAAAGCATCAGCCATAATTTCAGCCTGACTAACAGGGACTATTTTGTCTTCTGAGCCCTGTAAAATAATCATTGGAGCAGATAATTTTTCAGTGAAATTTATTGCTGACCTATCATAATATTTTTGTTTCTCTTTTGGGTATTTACCTATTAAACTTTCTAAATACATTGATTCAAATTTATGAGTGTCATTTATAAATACAGATAAATCTGCTATACCATAATATGTGGCACCGGCAGCAAAATTATCATAAAAAGTTAAGGCATTAATTGTTGTATAACCACCAGCAGATCCTCCTTTTATGACAACTTTTTTAGGATCAATTAATTTTTCTTCAGATAAATATTTCACTGCTGCGATACAATCTTCTGCGTCATAGACTCCCCAATTTCCCTTCAATTCATCTCTGTACTTTCTTCCATATCCAGTTGAACCTCTATAATTTACATCAACAACAGCAAAGCCTCGATTGGTCCAAAATTGTATAGATAGACTTAATGAGTTACTTGCAGCACTAGTTGGACCTCCATGGCTTATAACAAGCAAGGGAGGATTTAGATCTTTGTTTGAATAATTCTTATTTTTTGGAGGATAATAAAATGCATATGCTTTTGAATTATTAGTAGTTGAAAATTTAATTTCTTCTGCAATTGATAATTCCGAACTGGGAATTTCTAAATCCGATGACTTTTTAATTATTTCTATTGATTTATCCTCAATACTATACTTAATTATCTCGTCATTTTTTGAAGGTGAAGAACCTATAAAAAATAAATTATCACCATGAACATTTAGATACGAAATTTGAGTGTAATGTAGATTAATTTCTTCCCTAATTATTCCATTAAGATCTAAAATTCTAATTAGACCTTCTTTTTTATCATCCGATAATCCACTTAGAATAATATTTTCCTTTTTATAAAAATCATATGTCTTAAATCCAAATTGCCATGAAGGGCCTGCATGCTCTTTAGACTCATCAAGGATATTTTTATTTTTACCATTATTATTTTTATGAAGATTCCACCAACCAGATTCATCACTTACATATATAAGGTCGCCTTTGTCAGACCATTCGGGTTGCAAAATGCTAACACCGCTACCTCCAGCGATAAAATTTATTTCTCCGATCGAACAATTTTTTAAATCTATTTGGGCCATGCATAACTCTGTTTCATCCCATGGCATATTAGGATGATTCCATTGAGTCCAAGTCAATTTATCATTATTTTTATTTAGCCTAGGCGAAGAGTAAAAATCATTTCCTGATATTAATATTTTTACATCAAGTGAACCATCTGTTTTTACAGCAACAATTTCGTTTATAGGCTCTCCTTCATTATTATGATTTTCTCTTATACAAATTAGCCATTTAGCATCTTCAGTTAAAGTTAAATCTGAGTACCTAAGACTTTTTTCAGCATGAGGAGATGGAGTGACAGGAAATATTTTTTGATTATCAATGCAGTAGATTCTTTGATCATCCCAATTTGTAAAAAAAACGTTATTATTTTTTACTGTAAAAGAAGCTCCTCCATATTCATGAACTGAGTTTCTTGAATTGTAACCTCTTGGCAAAACATCTATAATCTTAGACTCATTTAGAGATTTACTTACAATTACATATCTACCAGATTCTTCAGGTCTTCCTTCTAGCCAGTAAATTTTTTCTCCATCAATCTTGATTTCTGACAATCTTAACCCTTGCTTAGTTATTAATTCTGCGGAAATTTCTGACTTCCATGATTCTATAAATGTTTTATTGTTTATATTCATAATTGCCCTAAAAGTTACTTTATTTTCTTTATTGATATAAATTATCTATGAACTTAATAATATTTATATATAGAATACTATAATTAGAACAAAAAAAACAAAGCAATATTTATATTTTTTATATGGTTGATGAAAATAAAAAAAGAATACTTACTGGAATTAGGCCAACAGGAGCGCTACATCTAGGTCATTATGTTGGTGCTTTGCATAATTGGATAGATCTTCAAGAGGAATATAATTGTTACTTTTTAATCGCTGATTACCAGGCTTTAGGCGATCATTTCAATGATATTGATCTGATTAGAAAATCTGTAATTGACGTTACTATAGATTGGTTATCTGTAGGACTTGATCCTGCAAAATCTTCATTTGTTATACAGAGCTATGTACCCGAATTTGCAGAATTAACGATGCTTCTAAGTTTCATAACTCCATTGGGGATGCTTGAAAGAAACCCTACATTAAAAGGAGAACTTGACAGCCTAGAAATTGAAAAAAGAACTGTTGGATTTTATAACTATCCAATGAGTCAAGTTGCGGATATATTACTACCTCGAGCACAACTTGTTCCTGTTGGAGACGATCAATCTCCACACGTAGAAATGACAAGAGAAATAGCTAGAAAATTTAATCGAATGTTTGGTGAAGTTTTTCTTGAACCAGATACACTAATTGGCAAGGTGCCTAGGCTCTCTGGAACAGATGGACAAGGAAAAATGAGCAAATCTAAAGGCAATGTGATTATGCTTAGCGACGACGAAGAAACAGTCAATAAAAAAGTAAAATCTATGTACACAGACCCTAATAGAATAAGAGCTGACATCCCAGGAAAAGTCGAAGGTAACCCTGTTTTTGAGTATCATGATGCATTTAATAAAGACCTAGAGCAAGTGAAAGATTTTAAAGATAGATACCAAAAAGGAAACATAGGAGATGTTGAAGTAAAAACTGCACTTGCTAAGTCAATTAATCAGTTTTTAGAACCTATCAGAGAAAAAAGAGTATATTATGAGAACAATATTTCACTAGTAGAGGAATCTTTAAACAACGGCATAACCAACATTAAACCTTTGGCTTCTCAAACGATAGAATTAGTTAGAGAAAAGATGAAAATTTCTAAGTATATTAGATAATCGGGAGATATTTTATGAATCATTTTTATCCTAATTCTGAAGAATTTAAAAAATTATCAAAAAAATATAATCTTATTCCTGTATATAAGGAAATAAGTGCAGATCTTGAAACTCCTGTTTCTGCATACCTTAAGACATCAGATGGATCATATTCTTTTCTCCTAGAATCTGTTGAAGGTGGGGAGAATGTAGCTAGATATAGCTTTATAGGAACGAATCCTTTAGAAGTAATTCAGACTGGAAAAAATACAACCAATGGGGGGAAAAACCCCTTAGATCAATTAAGAAACAAAATGAAAAATATAAGTTATGCCCCTGTAGAAGGACTACCTAAATTTCATGGCGGTGCTGTCGGATATCTTTCATATGACAGTATTAAATATTTTGAACCAACTGTCCCTGAAATAAATAGTCAAGATTCAGGATTAAATGTCCCCGAATCGGTGTTTATGTTAACTAACTCATTATTAATCTTTGATCACGTCAAGCATACAATAATAGTTGTAGCTCATGCAGAAATTGGCTCAGATGTTTCAGGTGCTTACAATGATGCGATAAATACAATTACCTCACTAATTAATAAACTCGGTAAAGAATTACCTAGAGAAGAAAAAATTAAAAATTTTATACCAATATCGCAAATACAAAATCTTCATAATCAAATATCTTATAAAGATTCAATAAAAGACAAAAATAAATCTTTTATCCCAAATATGAGCAAAGAATATTATAAAGATTCTGTTTCTAGATGCAAAAAAGCAATAAATGACGGAGAGCTTATTCAGGTAGTTTTTTCTCAAAGACTATCAAGGTATACTGAAATTAAACCATTTAATTTATATCGTTCTCTAAGAGCCATTAACCCTTCACCATACATGTTCTTTCTTCACTTAGATGATTTTAATATTGTAGGTGCTTCACCAGAATTATTGACTCAAGTAATAGATAAAAAGATGGCTGTTCACCCTATAGCTGGTACTAGACCGAGAGGAAAAAATGAAATAGAAGACAAAAGTCTAGAAAAAGATCTTATAAATGATGAAAAAGAACTCTCAGAGCACTTAATGCTACTAGATCTAGGTAGAAATGATGTTGGAAAAGTATCTGAAATTAATTCCGTAAATGTAACGCAAAGTTTTGAAATAGAAAAGTATTCACATGTAATGCATATAGTTTCTCATGTTACCGGTAAATTATCTGATGACCTTGATTGCTATGATGCCTTGAAATCTGCCTTTCCAGCTGGAACCGTCTCAGGAGCACCAAAAGTAAGAGCCATGCAACTAATTTCTGAATTAGAACCTACAAAAAGAGGGCCGTATAGTGGCGCTGTAGGCTACTTTAGCTTCACAGGAAATATGGATACGGCAATCTCATTAAGAACAATGATTGTAAAAGATAATATTGCATACTTACAAGCAGGGGGAGGAATAGTAGCAGATAGCGATATTGAAAAAGAGTATGAAGAAACAATTAATAAAATGAGCGCCATGATGGCCGCAATTAACCATGCTGAGTTATCCTCAGAGAATACCTGATAAAATATAAATATGATTTTTTTACTAGACAATTATGATAGTTTTACATACAACTTATTTCAGTATATTTCTGAATCAGGTGAAACTGTAATAGTAGAAAGAAATGATAAAATTACAGTAAGAGAATTAGAAAAAATTCAGCCAAAAAAAATCATTATCTCTCCGGGCCCTTCACATCCTAAAAATGCTGGTATTTCTGTGAAAATTATCAAGGAGTTTGCTGGAAAAATTCCTATTCTAGGTGTGTGTCTAGGACATCAATGTATTGCGTATGCTTATGGTGGCAAAGTAATTAAAGCAAAGGAAATTTTTCATGGAAAATCATCAAAAATATACCATAATAATAAAGGAATATTTAAAAATTTACCTGATCCGTTCGAAGCTGTTAGGTATCATTCTTTAGCAGTAGAAAAAAAATCATTACCTAAAGATTTTGAGATAACTGCTACCACAAAAAATAACATTATAATGGGTATAACACATAAAAAATTTGATCTAGACGGTGTACAATTTCACCCTGAGTCAATAAATACCAAAAGTGGCAAACAACTTATCAAGAACTTTCTATCAAAATGAATATTAAGACAGCAATAAAATATTTAGTACAGAATAAAGACTTAAGTGAAAAAGAAGCCCAAGAAGTAATGTTTGAGATTATGACAGATAAGGTTACACCTGCGCAATTTGGATCTTTTATAACAGCACTAAAAATCAAAGGTGAGACTGCTTTTGAAATAGCCGGTATGGCTAAAGCAATGAGGTCCGTATCATTGAAAATAGATCTTAAACAAAGCTTACTTGATACATGTGGAACAGGCGGAAGTGGTCTAAATTGGTTCAATATTTCTACTGCATGCGCATTTGTTATATCTGGAGCAGGTATAAAAATTGCAAAGCACGGGAATAAGGCAATATCAGGAAAATCAGGAAGCGCAGATGTATTAAGTGAACTTGGTGTAAATATCAGTTTGAAACCAGAACAAGTAAAGAGGTGCATAGAAGATATTGGAATAGGTTTTTTATTCGCACAAACTTTTCATCCAGCAATGAAATTTGCAGGTCCTCTTAGGCCGCAAATAGGAATACCAACTATTTTTAACTTCCTTGGACCGCTAACTAACCCAGCTAATGCATCTAATCAAGTTTTAGGTGTTTCAAATATTGATTTCGTTGAAAAAATTGCAAAAGCATTAGAGATTTTAGGAACAAAATATTCGTTTGTTGTTCATTCAGAATCTGGTGCAGATGAAATAGATGTGGAAGGCAATACTTTAGTTTATCAAATTAATCAAAATGGAATTAAAAGAAGAAAAACAAGAGCAGCAGATTTTGGTTTACCTGAGGGAAGAAGGGAGCACTTAATCATTGATGACATAAGTCAATCTTCAAAAAAAATCAAAAAAGTTCTTGCAGGTGAAGGTAGATCTGAAAGAATCAACTTATCCGAAGATACATCATGTAGGAATATAGTAATAATGAATGCTGCAGCTGGAATTATTTCTGCAGGTAAAGCTAATGCATTTCAAGAAGCAGCAGAAATAGCAAAAGATTCAATCGACTCAGGTAATGCAAATAAAAAATTAGAAGAACTTATAAAAATCAGTCAGGAACTCTCTTGAAGAAAACCGAAAATATCTTAAGTGAAATAGTAAAAAAAAGATTAATAGATATTGAACAAAAAAAAACATTTATCAATAAGGATGAATTAATCTATAAATGCAATCAAATAACTAATATAAATTCACTTGAAAAAAAAATTAATACTAATAAAAATATGTCAGTAATAGCTGAAATGAAAAGGTCGTCCCCTTCTGCTGGAATCCTCAAAGAAAATTTAATTCCTAAAAATAGGGCTAAAGAATATCATGAATTTGGAGCTACAGGTATTTCTGTTTTAACTGAACCAGACTTCTTTAATGGTTCAATCTTAGACCTTAAAGAAGTTGCAAAAATATCCAAACCCAATGGGGTTCCTCTTTTATGCAAAGATTTTATTATAGATGAATATCAAATTTATGAAGCTAAAGCGAACGGTGCAGACTGTATTTTACTTATAATTGGCATTTTAGAACCAGAACAATATAAAATTTTATATGCATTGTGTAAACAATTAGAACTAGATGTGATAGTTGAAATTTTCGATGAAAAGGAACTTGATATTGCAATGGAAATATCACCAAAAATAATTGGTATAAATAATAGAAACCTAAAGACACTAAATACATCCTTGGAAGTGTTTGTTAATTTATCTAAATACATTCCTGATAATATAATTAAAATTGCAGAAAGTGGCATGAAAAATATTGATGACATTAAATGTATGAAAGACTATGGAGCCAATGGAATACTAATTGGCGAAACCCTAATGAAACAAAATAATGACTTAAGTAGTTTTATGAAAAAAATAACAACTATTACTTCAAAATGAAAAACAAAACAAAAATAAAAATCTGTGGAATAAAAAAATTTAATAATGCAAAATGTGTATTAGAAAATAAAGCAGATTATCTAGGATTAATTTTTGTAAAAAAATCAAAAAGATATATTAACTTTCTTAAAGCTGAGAAACTTATAGGAGAAATAAAAAAAACAAACTACAAAACAAATATTGTAGGAGTTTTTGAAAATGAAAGTCCAGAAACAATAAATGATTATATGGAGAAACTAAAACTTGATTTTGCTCAAATTGCTGGAAAATTTGATGACGATTTGCTTGGAAAAATAAAATATCCAAAAATTGTTCAAATATCTATAAAAGAAGATGACAATGAAAAAAATATTTTAAAAATAATTAATCATTATAGAACATTAAATCATAAAATTTTACTCGACTCTTTTGATAAAAATATTGGTGGAGGAACAGGAAAAAAATTTAACTGGAAGTTAGTAAAAAATATTATAAAATCAGAGAATGTTTTTTTGGCAGGAGGTTTAAATTCTAAAAATATAAAAGAAGCTCTAAATTTCTTACCATGGGGAGTCGATATTTCTAGTGGAGTCGAAGAAAATGGAGAAAAAGATAATCAAAAGATTGCTAAATTTATAAAAATGGTTAGAAAATATGAAAAACACTAAACTTTTTTTTATTCTTGTTTTTTTTTTAATTACCTTTGCGATCTCCTGCAAATCAACAAAGAGTTTAGTGGATGTTGGGTGTGAAGAAAACGGCAATATTACCGCTTGTTTAGACAAAAATTATGCTGAAAATAACAATATTAGACAAACACTTAATATTTGGCTTCCATGTAAAATTCATCATTGTGATAAAAAATTTCCATTAATTGTTCATATTCATGGTGGAGGTTTTACAACTGGAGAAAAAATGGAGAAACCAAACATTGATTTTTTAGAAGCAGGATTTGCATTTTCATCAATAAACTACCGATTAATACCAGAAAGTAAGTTTCCTGATTATTTACATGATGCTAAAGCGGCAATCAGGTGGTTGAGGAGTAATAGCAGAGATTTAAGAATAGACTCATCAAGAATAGGTATATACGGAGAATCTGCAGGTGGAGCTTTGACATCTTACATGGCATTTACCAATGGGATAAATAAAGTAGAAATTAATGGAAATATTATTGATGTTGAAGGAAATATTGGTAACAATAAAAATGAATCTTCAAAAATTAGCGCTGCAATAAATTATTATGGTCATGCTGATTCAAAAATGTTTTGTGACCTAAAAAAAGGATTAGATCCAAACTGTGAAGATACAAGTGATTTTTGTCATTCATGCACTAGTCCAATATCCTATATAGGTAAAGGTAGATCCGTATCATATATGATAATTCATGGTACTGATGATAAACTTGTGCCATATATTCATGGTGATATGTTAAGTAAGAAATTTACAGAAATATATCCTAATAATAATCCTGAACTAACATTTATCACAGTTGAAAATGGAGGACATGGCTGGTGGGATAAAAAAACTTTTGACGATATAAGTAATTCAACGAAAAATTTCTTTTTGAGAAATTTATATAATAATCGTGAAGTCAAAAAAGAAAAAAGCAGAACAATTGTTTCAGAAAAATTAAACTACGATAAAGATATAAAAAATATTGAAAAACAAAAAAATGACAAATAAAAAAATAAAGATGGTTCAATACGGAACAAAGCATGGCCATGCTCAAGGAGTTTTAGAGGTAATTTTAAATAATCCTAATGTAAATTTTGTTGGAGTCTTCGAACCTGATAAAAAAAGAATTGGTCAATTAAAAAAAATAAAAAATTCTATCTGGAACAAAGTAAATTTTCTTGACGATAAAAGCTTCCTAAATGACTCATCAATTGTTGCTGCATCATGTGAGGGATCAAATATAGAAAGCCTTAATTTTACCGAGGAATTAATTACTAACAACAAACACGTGTTTTATGATAAGCCAGGCGGTAATAATAAAAAACAATTTTCAAAAATATTAAGGCTAGCAAAAAAACAAAATAATCTTTTGCAACTCGGATATATGTTTAGGGATCATGATGGATTTGAAAAAATTTTGGATTTATCTAGATCTCATTTAATTGGCGATATTTTTCAAATAAGAGCACATATGTCTACAAAAATACCAGAAAAAAATCCAGAAGGGATGCTCACCGGCAAAGAGGGAATTAGCTCATTTAAAGGGGGCATTTTTTTTGATTTAGCAGGACACATGATAGATCAGATTATCTCAATATTAGGAAAACCTGAAAGAGCATTTAGTTTCTTAAAACCAAATGAAAATATTAAAAATTTACCAAGCTTTAAGGATAATACTCTAGGAGTTTTAGAATTTAGGAATGCTCTAGCAACTATAGAAATTACTGCATCAGAAATTAATCCATTAGCAAGAAGATTTGAAGTATACGGAACAAAAGGATATATAATACTTGAACCATTTGAGCCAGCTAAAAAATTGAAATTATACTTAGAAAATGATGAAAATTTTTATAAAAAAGGAATAAACATAATAGACCTAGAAAACAGGCCTAGATATAAAAAATCTTTTGAATGCTTTATTGATAATATTATCAATAATTCAAACCCAAAAAGATCTTTAGAGCATGAAAAAATAGTTCAGGAAATTCTACTTTCTTGTATAGAAAACAACCTGTTAGTTAGCTAGGTGATTAAATGTTGCAGGCCAAGATACTTTATATAATGCAGTAGACTTCAAACTTATGTTTTCTATTTTAGCATCTGTGAAAACACATCTATAAAATTTTGATCCATAAAAGTCAATATTTTTTAAGTTTGAATTAAAAAAATTTGTTCTATTAAAAATACTTTTTTCTGCTGAAACATTTTCTATAGTAGCATTTCTAAACTTAACAGAATTAAAAACTGTTTCTTGAAGATTACAATCAATAAAAGTACTGTGATCTAGTATTGATCGTGAAAAATCAAACTTGCTAAAATCTTTGCCAGAAAAAAAAGCACCACTTAGATCCAATTCTTCATACTGATTTTGTTCGTGCCAATTCTCAATATCCTTAAAATCAGATTTTAATATAATTTCTAGATGATTTTTGTTCATTTTTACCTATTCAGAGCATTAATACCAAATATTATTACTAGCAGTTGAAACAAATTTGTAACATTTTTTTGTTAAATTATATTGTATAAAATAAACAATTTAAAGATAGGAAATAGATATATGTCCTACATAGCAGAATATTTATGGATAGATGGAACAAAACCATCAGCAAAAATTCGTTCAAAAGCAAAAGTTATTGCAGATAGTGAAAAACCTGGAATATGGGGTTTTGATGGATCTTCAACAAATCAGGCTGCAGGAGAATCATCAGATGTAGTACTAAGTCCCGTAATGATAACTCCGGATCCAATCCGAGGCGGAGATAATAAATTGGTACTTTGTGAAACTTTCTTAACAGATATGAGTCCTCATCCCACTAACACCAGATCAAAATGTGCGGTTGTAGCTGAAAAATATGGTTCTTTTGAAACTTGGTTCGGCCTAGAACAAGAGTATACATTTTTTGAAGGTGGATACCCTTTAGGTTGGCCTGATAATGGGTTCCCTGCACCGCAGGGAGGATACTATTGTGGGGTTGGTGCAGAAGAAATTTTTGGTAGAGAAGTTGTAAATAAACATCTTCAAGCATGTATAGATGCAGGACTAAATATTGCAGGAATTAATGCAGAAGTTATGGCAGGTCAATGGGAATTTCAGATTGGACCAGCAGAAGCACCAAAAGTTGGTGATGAAATTTGGCTAGCAAGGTGGTTATTACAAAGAATTGGAGAAGACATAAAGGGACCTAAGGGAATGCCCATAGCTGTTAGTTTTGATGCAAAACCAATTAAGGGTGATTGGAATGGAGCAGGATGTCACACCAATTTCTCAACTAAGCAAATGAGATCTTCTTTTGAAGCATGTGAAAATGCAGCAAAAGCCCTTGGAGCTCCTGGCAAACCAGAATTGCATATTGCAAACTATGGAGAAGGAGTTGAAGACAGATTAACTGGTGCTCATGAAACAGCAAAATACTCTGAGTTTTCATATGGCATATCTAATAGGGGTGCTTCCATTAGAATTCCATGGCAAGTTGCAAGAGATGGAAAAGGATACATTGAAGACCGCAGGCCTAATGCTAATTGTGACCCATATCTTGTAACACAAATGATTATTGATACAGTTTGTTCTGATGCAACTAAATAGTTTGATAATAAAATAAATAAAAATAGCGAGTTTATATTCGCTATTTTTATTTAATTAGATAAAAATTTATCTCTTTCCCTATTAACAAAGTCTACATTAATTCTTAATTTTTCAAGAGTTTGATCTAATGTTAATTGACCTTGAGGAACATGATTTTTTTCAAAAAATTTATGTATATCATTCGATAATTCACCATTTGACAAAGAAGTTAAACCAGATAGCATTCTTACTATACTATTTGATGGAAACTTATTTAATAAATTTTTCCAATTACTCTTTATAAACTCCCAAGCTACTCCTCCATGTTTTTTATTTCTCAAACAAAGAGCGAGCAAATAAGGTGCATCCTGAGTTCGAATAGTTCCATCAAGGGTAATTTTTAAAGTATTTAGAAATGATGATTCATGATTGAAAAGACCTAAAGATGTCTGGTATCTTCTTTCATCTTGAGGATTTTTAGCATTCTTAAAATTATCAAGAAAAACTTTGTAATCCTTACTGTCCCCATTCGTAGCAACAACTGAAATAACAGACGAGAGTAAGTTTGGCTCGATATCTTTTTGATTTTTTAGATGTAGATCATGTAATTCTCTGCAAAAATCAATAGTTTTTTTATCATTACAAATATTAGCTTTAATTTTTATTATTATACCCCGTAATTCTAATACTCTTGCAGAATCATTTTTACTAGGTAAATAGCCAATTTCATCAATTAATGGATTAACAATATTTAGAATTTTTTCCACAAAAATTTCATTAGTATTTTCATTTGTTAATTTATCTAGAGAATAGAAGCATGAAGAAAGTAATGTCCAAACATCTAAATCTCTTTCATTTTTATAGTTTTGAGTAAACTCTATAAATTTTGATGCTGATAGTTTTCCTGATAAAACAGTTGCCCATAGATCATCTAAAAGAGTGTATCTTTCAATTGGCAAAATTTTTGAATTAATAGCATTTGATAATTCTTCCAGTAAATCTTTACTATATATTACTCTAAAAAAACCATTAGAATTTGCATTGAAAAATATCCAGTCAACTTGATCTTCTAGATCAAATTTTATAGTTTGTTTATCAAGCAATATTTTTTCTTCAAAAA
>CENY01002669.1_pt1 | contig 14217 bp, 11 predicted proteins | sample 356181 | NCBI WGS metagenome assembly CENY01 (sample SAMEA2619840, study PRJEB7988) | marine metagenome | isolation source: saline water (ENVO:00002010), including
TTATCAACTTCAATTTTTTCCTGGAGGCGCAATATTGTCTCAGGATGAGTGGAATCGATGAATGATACGAGGGAATCTTTGCAAATATCAGAGAATTGAATAATAGATCTAGCCCCAAGGATACTCCCGCCCTGCCCTATCACTATCAAATTTTTAAACTCCGTCCTGAGAGAGTCTATTGAAGAATATAATCGATCGTATTGTTCTATCATTCTTTCCGGAGCGTCAATCCATCCAAGTGGGATGTCTGATATGGATTCAGACGATGGCCACAAAGATGTATCTCTATCAAATAGTCCATCGACAATTCGATGTATCAGACTGGCGTCTGAGCGAACCGAGCAGTAATCGGGCTCCATCCAGTTTTCCTAGCAATTACTACTTAGATTCTGTCAGTAAAGATTTTCGCTTCGCCGAAATATTATGTATCAGGTTATCAAAAGAATCTGCAAACTGCTTTACCCCAGCCTCAACCAGCAGATCCGTTATTTCGTTCAAGTTTATCCCCGAATTCCTTATAAGATTTAGGTGCGCTATGGCTTCATCTACACTCTTTTCTATCGTGGATCTAGGAGACCCATGATCGTTATAAGCCTCTAGAGTGGCGTCTGGCATCGTTGTCACAGTATCTGGCCCTATCAATTCTTCTACGTATAACACATCACTGAAGTCCGGGTTCTTAGTGCTCGTACTAGCCCACAATGGCCTTTGCACTTTTGCACCTACAGACTTCAATGATCCAAACCTATCAGAATTAAAACTTCTCTGAAAATCTCGATAGGCAACTTTGGCATTTGCGATAGCAGTTTTTCCTATTAAGTCTTTTTTATCAGGCAGATCCTTAGTGAGTATGGTATCAACTGCTGTATCTACCCTGCTTACAAAAAAAGAGGCAACTGACGATACTTTCGAACAATCTCCTCCAGCAGCATGAAGTTTTTCCAATCCTGATATGTAAGCCTCTCTAACTTCAGAATAAGCTTCAGAAGAAAAAATTAAAGTGACATTTACGTTGATACCTTCAGATATTAAGGTTTCTATTGCGGGTATGCCTGCCTTAGTACCAGGTACCTTTATCATTAAATTTGGCCTATCAACATCAATAAACAATCTTCTAGCTTCTCTAATTGTGGCATCCGTATCGTTTGCCAAATGCGGGTTTACCTCTAAAGACACAAACCCATTTTCACCATTTGTGAGTTGATATTGAGACATTAATACATCTGCAGCCGATCTGATATCTGTTATTGCAATAGCTTCATAAACATCAATATCAGAAACATCCCCATGATTGAAATTAGAAATGTCCGAGTCATAAATAGAACTCGAAGCAACAGCCTTTTCAAAAATAGATGGATTTGAAGTTAAACCTTTCACGCCACTTGATACTATTTCAGCCAGTTGTCCATCTTGAATAAGCTCGCGGCTTATATTGTCGTACCAGACCGATTGTCCTAATTCACTAAGTTTATTCAATACACTAGATTCAGTCATGAAGATCTCCAAATCGAAACTGATATTCCAAATTTTTTTTTTGATGACTTAAATATTAGCATTTGACTGCTACTGTTAGGGTAGAACCAACCCTTCCACTATTTGAGATGAGCATTTAATGAATTAAATAAATATTCACCAAATCTACAATTCATCTTGATTATCTACATAGTCAGGCGACGATAAAGCACCAATAACCTTTCAGGAAGATCATTTATGTCTTCTAAGATTTCATATCCCATATCAGAACACATCGTTTTCAGATAATCATGTCCATTCTTATCAACAGTAAGGCAAAAGGAATTAATCCCCTTCGCCTTTGCTTCGTCAAGTGCCATCCTCGTGTCATGAACGGCATACTCTTTTTCGACGCCCTCCCTACTGTATCCTCTATCCTGAGGTCGACCGTCACTTATTAAGAATAATATTTTTGTTCTAGCATCTGTCTGATCGAGTTTATGCGCTGTATGTCTTATGGCTGGCCCCATTCTGGTTGCATGTAATGGAGCAATCCTATCTATCCTTTTCTTAACCCTATCAGTAAAATTTTCCTGCAAGTCCTTGATCGTATAAAACTCCACGTTTTCACGTCCATAACCTGAAAATCCGTAAATACCATAGAGGTCGCCAATAGCCTCTAGAGCGTTTATCAATAGAACCATTGACTCTTTCTCAACATCGATTATCCTCTTGTAGGATCTCCTCATCTGCTCCCCTCGCCTCGTTCTCAACCAAACCATATATTCGACCGGGTCGTCAGGAGCGTCCCAGTCATCTTGATTTTTCTTTCCTTCATCTATTGCCTCAGCAGTAGATGCACTGGTATCTAGAAGAAAAGCAACCGCGACATCACGTTGTACTTTGTTACGACGCCAATAAAATTTCTCGTCAGGACTATTTCCAGTCTTGATGTCAATCATATTTTCGATAACATCATCTATATCAATATCTTCCCCATCAATCAATTTTCTTTCTTTTCTGAACATCTCTGGAACCATCATTTCAAATTGACGCCTGATTCGTGTTACCAATGTTCCATACTCGTGAAGTGTGGTTCCAAAGTAACCGCCGTCTCCCTCTTGCATAGTCTTTTGTCGCACTATGCACCATCTGGGTTTGTAGTCATCTGCCCTGAAGTCCCATTCATCGTAAACAAAAGTTTCAGGCTCTACGGAATCTAGCTCCCCACCTTCTTCATCTACGTGCACAAATGGACCCTGAGAATTATCAGGAGATTGAGGTATATCAGCTCCCGCTTCTTTAATAATGTTATCCGCAAACATACCACTTGATTCTTGAATCTCACCCTGCATCGCTTGAAGATCCAATTCAGCGCTATTTTCGAGTAGTTCTTTTAGTTGTTCTTGTGTAAGAGGTTCACCTTCAGCCTGTCCCATTTGATCTTGTTGTTGCATTCTTAGTTCTGTCATAAGTTGGGCTAATTCCGGCTTGAAATCTCCTCTGTAATCCACATCCTGTATGGACTCATATTCTTCCTCTCCCTCAGGTCGGAGTTCCATCTCCATTCCGAGACCAATTTGCTGAAGAAGTTGTTCCATATCATCCGGATCAACATATTCTTCTTCGTCCTCATCCTCAAAATCCATATCATTCCAATCTTCAGGAGGAATTTCTTCGTTAGGGATACTAGAAATAATTGCATATATCCTTAGAGAAGCCTCTGCGGCATCTTCAACGGTGGCTTCTGACACCAAAACCCTTCTTGCAATTGTTGCCACTTTTTTAGCTTCCTCAGCAAATTTGACAGGAGCAGCTACACCTTCATACTGCTGCAAACTAAGCCTAACCATGAATTCAACCATAGCTTCTCTAGCCGGCAGTTCTTTAATATCAGGCCTATTTTCGTGGGAATCCTGTTGGACTTGTACATAGGATGATTTTATTCCCGGATATTCATTTTTTACTCTTGCATCCAACCTTCCATCTTCAACCACAGTAAAAATATCCAATGCTAATTTGCGATCCTCAAACAGATCGAAAAAACGCTGCATATCCGTCAGCCAAGCTCTTTCAATCCCAGAATCCATCAATCCTTCACTATCTTCATCAAGTCCCTCTAATAGATTATCTGGGTCATCTTCTTGACCCAGATAATCCCTATTCTTTAGATCAACAGCTTCAAATCTTTTTGATTCCAAAGTAGCCCTGAGATCGTCAAATAATTTTGAAGACTCATCAAACTCGAAACTAAAACTCCCAAATTCAAGATGCGCGACCTGATGTGTAGATACAACTTTAAACCAAGAAAAATTTTCGTCCTTGGATTGATATCTATCGACCACCGTAGGAACAAAGACAGTTGATCCCTCTGTTGTGGGTGACTCATTAGAAACCCAACCTATATTCTTCTCAACAAGATCCCCAGTCTGTGCCAGTTTTATTTCCGCTCCCGCCAATCCCCTACAATACATTTCCATAACTGACTTGATTCTATCGAATTCTATGCCACTCGAAAGTGATTCGATGACATTCTCTGAATGGGCAGATTCTATTTTAAAAAATGCCAACCCACCATCTTTGTTTTGTTCAAGAACATGAAGTCCCTCTTCATACCATCGACCCAATTGAACAATCGTAAGTTTATCTAAGACATTTGGGGCGGATTTAATGAATTCTGGCATAGCCAAAGGCTCTTTCTTGACTAAATCTTCAGATAATCCAAGAACGATACTATGGTAATTATCATCGAGTTCTGACAATGCCTGGGAAATATCCAGCATAGTCCCTGGAATATTTGTACCCCCATTACGTACTAAATTCTCTGCTAACTCCATGAATCTAAGTCTTTGGTCTGAATCGATTCTTGGCAAAGCTTTAGCTCCAGCCTCAAAAAAACTTTTTACCTCACGCCAGCCCGTTTCCACCAAGGTACTTGCGAGAGATAAAAAAGCATCTTTATCATCACCAACTAGAGGGAAAATCTCCTCACCGAGAACGAGGCATTCAGAAGAAAGATCATAGGATCGATGAGATAGAGAATCAAGAAATGCCGAAAATCTCTCGAGTTCTTGAAAAGTTAAACTGTCTAGAAGAGAAGAACTATGGGCGAAAAACCTACATGCTAAAGTACTAGATTTCCACGTACCTTTGTAAAGACCATCGCCAAGGCCAGCCCAACTTTCTATATGTCTGGACCTGAGTTTACTCATTACACCTGGACTAGCCTCGTAATATGCAGAAGCTAAAGTTGGTGACTCTTCACACAATTTGACACCGCATTCCATCCATTTTTCAAAGTAGCTATATGGCATGCAAGTTAGTACAGAAGAACTTACTTTGTAAAAATGAGCAGCAGCCTCCCACGATCTGACAGTTTGATTCGCAATAGTTACCCCCGTCTTAGCCCAAGACACAAGTTGGTCATCAGATAAGGCAGAGGGCATCTTTTTGGAAGCGCGTTCGAACTGCTCAAGCACTTGAGGTGGGAATTTTTCCAATTCAGGCTTCAACCCGGTCAATATTTCAGGAAATTTTGCTGCCACGATCACTCCTTTGGGAAAAACTATCTCACGGAACCGATCAATTTAGAAAAATGATCTAACATTCTGGCTGTCGCTCCAAAAACTACGTTTCCATCAAAAACATAGTTGGTCGATTTCAGAGCATACTTTTTACTCAATCTAACCTCATCCCTTCTATGATCATCTGAAAATAGGCATTCGATGGGCATTTCTAATATCGAGTCAACTTCAGCGCTAATTATAAAATTGCAATGAGGCTGAATGATCCCCACGTACGGTCTCACTAAAAACCCTGTAGTCGTAGTGACTTCATCAATATGACCTAACACTTCAATATTTTTAGTTACTATTCCAATTTCCTCTTGGGTTTCTCTCAAGGCAGTATCCAAAAGAGTGTCATCACATGGCTCTTTTTTTCCACCAGGAAAACAGATTTCTCCTTTATGATGTCCCACATTCATGGATCTTCTGGTAAGGATCATTTTGAGGTTGTCCTTCTCAGCACTCAAGAGTAACATTACCGCACACTCTCTGAGTCCATGTCCTTTATATGTCTTCCCTCTGGTTATCTGCAAACCCTTCCGGATGTCATTTAAATACAGTATTTTGACCACCAGAAAGCTTTACTCAAAAATTGAGGCAATTATCTCCGTTATGCTTTGTTGAACTTGAACATCATCTGTAATTGCCCAGTTGACTGAGACTTGACAGGCTCTTCTGGGGGCAATTCCCTGAGCTATAAGCTTCCCTGCATATATCAACAATCTCGTACTCGCCCCTTCCCCAAGGCCATGTTCTTTCAAATTTCTTACTTTCTCTCCAAGTTTGGCCAGTTGCATCGCAGTATCCGCATCTATATTCGCCTCATGCTGGACAATTTCTGCTTCAACATCCCTCGGTGGATAATCAAATTCAATAGACACAAATCTCTGTCTTGTACTGTGTTTCAGATCTTTAAGGGCGCTCTGATATCCTGGGTTGTACGACAGAACCAACAAAAATCCTTCAGCCGCCTCAAGTAATTCGCCCTTTTTCTCAACAGGCAATATCCTTCTATGATCTGTTAACGGGTGGATGAGTACCGTAGTATCCTTTCTGGCCTCAACTATCTCGTCCAAATAACAGATACCGCCAACTTTTACAGCCCTAGTCAACGGACCATCTAGCCAGACCGTTTGATCACCCTCTAAAAGGTATCGTCCAACCAGGTCACTTGCTGTCAAATCCTCATGACAAGCTATAGTGACCAAGGGCAAATTTACGCCACCTTCATCTCCCTTTTTGACCTTAGTTAGCTCCAATCCAAGACGATAAGCCATGTATTCAACAAATCTAGTTTTACCACAACCTGTTGGACCTTTAAAAATTAACGGCAACCGTTGCTTATAGGCAGCCTCAAATAACTCTACTTCGTCCCCCACTGGTACGTAATACGGCTCATCTTCCAGGTGGTACTCTTCTATTATGTAGCTCTTATATAGAGTCTGTGTGGTCATATTTAGTTTCCTAATCTCCTATTGTGGCAATTATTAGCTCGAAACGCGCTGAGCCCACAAGGACTCAACGTTTTCCTTCAGATCTTCAACAGATCCAGTATTACTTATGATTACATCCCCATGTGCTGATCTTTCCAACGAAGTCATCTGGGAATTAATCCGTTTTTGCGCATCTTCACGGGAAAGACCATTTCTACTCGCTAGCCTACTTATGATCTCTTCTTCATCCGCGGTTACTACCCAAATTTCATCAAAAAGTGATTCCCATCCTGCTTCTATCAATACAGCCGCCTCAACGATAGCTATGAGTTGTCCTTTACTTTCAACATCGTCAAGTTTGGTCTGGATCATACTTTTGATTAAAGGGTGCATTATTGCATTCAGACGATCCATATTCGATGGGTCAGAGAATACGATGGGCCCAAGCTTTTGACGATCGACATGGCCATCTTTCCCTACTATGTCTTCACCAAATTCTGAGACAACTTGTTCAAAGCCGACTGTTCCCGGAAGATAGGCTTCGTGTCCAAGTAAATCGGCATTAATTACATTGGCCCCTTGTTCCTGAAGAAAGGTAGTCACCAACGATTTACCTGTTCCAATGCCGCCTGTAAGTCCTATTTTCAGCATCGTTACTCCACTTTATTAAAGTCAATTCGGTCATTGTACAGGAACAAAAAAAGAAGGGTCAATAATAAGTATGAAACTTATCTAAAGTCGTGATCCACACACTAATATGCCTGGCAATATATAATTTATGTGTCTACGACATAAATTAAGGTGAGTTAGTCGTGTAATATGAACTCAGAATTCAGAAAAATACCTAGTGTAAATGCAATCTTAGAATGTCCTGAGGTTACGGAACTAATCGAGGAATACAGTCATGATAGTGTCACAGAATTGGCACGAGAGGTCATTAAAACAACTCGTACAAAAGTACAAAACGGTGGAAGTTCTCCACAGCTTGACGAGTTAGCTTTACAAGTCATTAAACTATCTGAGAGGCGATGGTGTATTTGGCCCAAACAAGTTATAAACGCCACAGGAGTGGTTTTACATACCAATTTAGGAAGAGCTCCCTTAAGCCCTGAATCTATTGAGGCAGCTCATAGGGCAACGGCGGGCTATAGCTCCCTTGAAATGAACTTGGATTCCGGCAAACGAGGATCCAGACAGAGACAAATTTCTGAAAACATTTGTCAATTAACCGGGGCAGAAAGTGCGCTTGTTGTGAACAACAACGCTGCAGCCGTTGTACTAGGATTAGCGGCCCTATCTAAAGGGAAAGAAGTAATTGTATCAAGGTCAGAAGCAGTGGAAATTGGTGGTGGATTTAGAATCCCAGACGTACTGCTTCAGAGCGGTGCTTTTTTAAAAGAAGTTGGAACCACCAACAGGACCTATAGTACAGATTTTGACAACGCGATCAATGAGTGTACTGGGGCCCTAATGTCCATTCATGCTAGCAATTTTAAAATTGTTGGCTTCACTCATTCACCTAATATTAAGGATTTATCAGAAATCGCTAAACCTAAGGGTATTCCCATACTGCACGACGTTGGAAGCGGGTGTCTTCTAGACACAAGTCAGTTCGGACTGGACGCTGAGCCGACACCAAAGGAAAGTATCGATCAAGGGGCTGACGTAGCTTTCTTCTCAGCAGATAAACTTTTGGGCGGTCCTCAAGCAGGCATCATAGTTGGGAAAACAATTTACTTAGATAAAATTGCCAAGCATCCTTTAGCAAGAGCGTTTCGAATAGACAAAATGAACCTTGCAGCTTTAAATGCTACTCTCATGCATTACATAAAGAATGAAGCCACTGAAAAAATCCCTGTCTGGCAAATGATTTCGGCTTCAAAGAATACTCTGGAAACTAGAGCAAATCACATAAAAGACAAAATACCTGGTCCATTAAAAGTAGAAACCACAAAAGCGACTATAGGGGGCGGTAGTCTACCCGGCAATGAATTAGACTCCATCGGATTAGTGATATATGGTCTCTCACCTGAAAAAATCAGTGAGAAATTAAGGACATCCAATAGGCCCGTCGTTGGCAGAATAGAATCAGACAAAATTGTTCTAGATATTCGAACAGTCCTACCTGATGAAGACAACGATCTTGCAGATAGCATCATATCAGCCATCAGATGACATCAAAAAGACCTGATGAATCAAAGCTATACAAACAACTTTCCGTATCTACTGAAATACACCTGAGGCACCTAAGTATAAAAGTAGGATTAGCAAGGTTAGCTGATTATTTGAACAGGGCAGCAAAAGCGGGAATTATCAGAGTAACCATAATTCACGGAAGAAGTGGCGGCGATCTAAAGAAAGCAGTTCACGAACACTTAAAAACCAACAAGCTGGTCAAAAGTTATGAATATCCTGCTTTGCCATCCGAGGGTGGTCCCGGGGCAACAATAGCAAGATTACATAAAATTACTGATTAAGTCGCGAGACTCTTGAATTCGTGACCGCCCCCCAAGTAGCAACTAGAAATGGGATCGTATAAGTAAGCGGAATTTTCCATAACATGGCGATTTGGTAATTCCTCGAGACAACCAGATCTCCTTGATTTATCACTGTCAAAATCGTTCCAACTAACAAAGAAGCAATCAGAGACTTTTTTAAAAGCCCTATGTTTATTAAATAACACCTTAAATGAAGATTTTCCGACAAGTTACGAGAATAGTACGTATTACCAAGGTTACGAGCACACGTTGAACAGTTTAATGAAGTTGCCATAAATTCTTCCCGTCAATAAATCTTGCTTAAATGCCCTTAGGTAGAAAATATTTGATTACTAATGTTTCAAAGAATCATATAAACTCTGCACTATATCTAAATAAATGGAAATAGATAAGTTATATGACGCTTTTTGAACACGAAGCACACAAACATTTGTTGGATTCAGCTCCTCTAGCTGCCAGGATGCGTCCCGAATGTCTTGACGATTTTATAGGTCAAACGCATGTCATCGGATACGAGTCTGTTTTACGTAAAAGTATTAATTCGGGCCATCTACCTTCATTTATTTTATGGGGACCTCCAGGTACAGGAAAAACAACTCTCGCCAATATTCTTTCGGTATCCACAGGACACCATATGGAAAAAATGAGCGCAGTAACCTCAGGCGTAAATGATCTTCGTGCCAGCCTTAATAAAGCTAGAGACATGATCGAGTTGCATTCAAAAAAGACTGCCCTTTTTATTGACGAAATTCACCGTTTTAACAAAGCTCAGCAGGATGTCGTCCTGCCATATGTAGAAGACGGAACAATAACACTGATAGGTGCTACTACTGAAAATCCATCGTTCGAAGTTATATCTCCTCTTCTATCCCGATGTAGAGTATTTACCTTGAAACCACTACTGCCATCTGAAATCTCCCTGATCTTGAACAGGGCTATATCCGATGAGAATAGAGGTTTAGGAAAGCTCTCAATAAAAATTCAAGATGATGCTATCCAATTAATAGCAAACATGTCTGGTGGAGATGCTAGATGGGCTCTTAATTCACTTCAATTAGCCGTAGATTCAAATTCTCCACAACAGGGTCACCAGATTATTAACATAAAGGATGTGGAAGACTCAATAAATTCTTCTCTAGGTAAATACGATAAATCAGGGGAAAATCACTACAACACAATTTCAGCTTTCATAAAATCAATACGCGCATCTGACCCGGATTCCGCGGTTTATTGGTTAGCTCGAATGATACGCGGCGGTGAAGATCCAATGTTTATAGCAAGGAGGTTGATTATCTCAGCCTCAGAAGACATAGGACTAGCGGATCCTAGGGCATTATCTGTGGCAATATCAGCCCAGCAAGCCCTTCAAGTGGTTGGCCTACCAGAAGGAAGAATACCATTGGCACAAGCCACTATCTATTTGGCATCTGCCCCTAAAAGCAACACAGCTTATTTGGCAATAAACAAAGCATTGAGTGAGGTAGCTAGTTCCGGCGACTACGAAGTCCCGCTACATCTAAGGAACGCTGTAACTAACTTGATGGAGGACCAAGGCTATGGGTCAGATTACAAGTACGCACACGATTTCAAAGGAAACTTCACACCGACAAAAAATCTCCCATCAGAATTAGACGGAAAGAAATTCTATCGGCCTGGGGATCAAGGATATGAAAAATTCATGAAAGAAAGATTGGAGAATTGGTGGGGCAATAAATAATTGAAAAAGGATTCCAATATAGACATTAGTTATTAGATTCGCTAACTGCCAATAACATCCTTAACTTCCTAGTAATTCGGACAGCATGAGTGATTATTATGAATCCTCCGAATCCTACTGCTATAGGGGCTCCTAAAACTGTTGCGATTGCACCTGAATGTATCCCAGCAATCCCACTAAGCCCCCAACTGAAACTCTGAAAACTCAATACCCTTCCTCTTATTCCATCAGGTACGGAACTTTGAAGAATAGTTGCGAGAGCGCTTTCATACATAGTTGCTCCACCATATGCTAAAGCGATTATTGCAAGAGAAACATAGAAGTTATTAGACAGCGCAAATGCTATAAGACCTACTCCAAAAGACACAAGTCCTAAAACTACCATCAGGTACTTTCTTTTTACCTCTGGTGCTAGGGAAATAATCACAGATGAAAGTGCTGCGCCTCCCGCACCACCTGCTATGAGATAACCTAGACCAGTTGCCCCCAAGCCGAGTTCATCTCGAGCAATTACAGGCAACATAGATTCAACAGCCCAACCAAACAATTCGCTTACCATTATCGTAACAATTACTAATCTGATCAGTGGTGTCCTCAAAACATATTTAGCCCCCTCCACAATATCTTCTCTATGGCTACTTACGGTAGGTTTGGGAGTTTCTATGCCTCTAAGATTAATCAGTAACAAAATTGCCAATAATACAGCTAGAGAAGCCAAAAAGAATGAATATCCTATACCGTACGGTTCTATAATCCAGCCTGCAAGTAAGGGGCCGACCACACTCATCGTGGTCATTGAAAAAAAGTTGGCAGCAATCCCCTTTAAAAGGCTTCCTTGTCCCACAATATCCAATGTAAGAGCCATTTTTCCAGATATTTTCACCGCATGAACTAACCCATTCATCAAGGCCAGAAAAAGTATCACAGGGAGATATTCATTCTCCATTAGAACCATCGTACCGACAATTAATGTGACCATCATTTGGATACATTGTGCTAACAGTAATATCCGCAATCGGTTGTGCCGGTCAATAAGTGCACCTGCTAGCAAACTAAAGGCTGTCATTCCAACCCCATGCATAGCTGCTCCAATTCCTACCCAGAGTGCAGAATCAGTAAGTGACAAAAGTAACCAAGCAATAGCCATTATTGAGATAGGCAAAGACATATCGTCAAATAAACTACCTACCCAAAAAAGTCTAAACCGTTTATTAGATACTAGAAGGCCCATAGAAAAAATTTACCCAATGCCCTACTAGTCTTGATATTATTTCCTCAACATGTCTTTTCGTGTTTTTCTGAATATAAAAACAATCAGTTCAGCTTACCAGTACACTTCTCATAGTGTCTAACACGTAGTCAATATCACTTGATGTTATCCCGTAATGTGTCACAAATCGCCATCTTCGAGCGGATGACCCTCCCTGTACTCCCTCAGATTCAAGTTTTCGAGCGACCTCCTCCCTATTTCCATGATTTACATTAAAGAAAACCAGATTTGTTTCCACATCAGATGGATCTATGTCGATCGTAGGGATATCGGATAATCCAATAGCTAATTTTTTTGCATTCTCGTGATCTTCCTCAAGTCGGGACACCATCGTCTCTAAAGCAATAATTCCTGGAGCAGCTAGAAACCCCGCCTGTCGTGTTCCTCCGCCAATCATTTTTCTTATTCGGCGTGCATTGTCGATAAATTCCGAGTCCCCGCAAACGACAGATCCAACGGGACAACTCAGACCTTTCGAGAGGCAAAACGTCACTGAATCTGCAGGCTCAACTAAATCCTTCACATCACATTTTAAGGCAACAGCAGCGTTAAATATTCGTGCTCCGTCTATGTGTAATGGAATACCATTGTCGTGAGCGACATCTGCTACGACTTTAGTGTATTGGGGAGATAGAATCTTCCCACCACAATTATTTTGAGTGTTTTCCAGGGATACCAATGCGGTCTTGGGGTAATGATGATTCGTCGAATCTCTGACAGCGTCATTAATTTGTGAAGGCTCAATCATTCCATTTTCATCATTGTCTAATAGATGATAAGAAACTCCTCCTAACGCCGATGCTCCAGCAGCCTCAGATCTAAAAATATGGGACTTGGAACCAATAATAATCTCGGAACCGCGGCCTGCGTGCGCCAGTATAGACACGAGATTGCCCATTGTCCCACTAGATACAAACACGGCATCATCTTTGCCTAAAATTTCAGCCGACATTTTTTCAAGTTTATTTACACTCGGATCATCGCCGAAAACGTCGTCTCCAACTTCAGCTGAAGCTATTGCCTTTAGCATAGCTTCAGAGGGCTTGGTTACGGTGTCACTTCTTAAATCGACTCGTCTCATGAATTAAATCCCCCATATTTCTAGAATTCAAACAAACATTTATATCTATTCACCTATTTACATGTTGCCAAATAATATACATCCTTCTTAACATTTATTAATTAACCTCAGCAATAAAGATAATTCAGTGAAAAAATCAAACCAAATAATTAAATCTGATCAAATAGAACTACAATCAACAATCATAATGCCGAATGAAGTAGATAGACCTCCGTGTCTAATACTTTGTCATCCGAATCCCAGGACTGGGGGTTCCATGGATAACAATATAATTGACTGTCTCGAAGAACCTTTAATCTCAGCAGGAATAGCCATAATAAAATTCAACTTTAGGGGCGTCGGGGAAAGTTCAGGAGAGTTTACGGACGGACGTGAGGAAGCCTCAGATGTCTTATCTGTAGTAGAGTTTGCCTCTAGAGCACCGTATATTAATGGGAGCAGACTAGGGGTAATGGGATATTCATTTGGCGCATGGATGGCCCTTGAAGCAGGACTTGCAACTAATAAAATCAAAACCTTAGTTTCTGTAGCATGCCCTCAAAGATGGTATTCAACCTTTGGAACTACAGAGATTGTGCAACCAAAGCTGCTTATATCTGGTGATCGAGATCATGATTTCCCTTTAGGACAATTCAGATTCCTGTCAAATAGATTCACTGACCCAAAGGAGATAGAAATAATATCTGGCGCGGATCACTTTTTCAGAGGCTATGAAAGCCTACTAAGTGAACTAATTACAAAATTCGTCGATAAAACCATATAGATGAAAATTTTCAATAAAATATAACTACAAAACCTAAATAATTAAATACATATCAACATAGGAGCTCGACATTTGTCTAAACAAATAGAATACAGAAAAGAACAAGATTCCATGGGAGAATTTCAAGTTCCGAAAAATGCATATTACGGCGCTAACACAATGAGGGCTGTCCTAAATTTTCCTATTAGTCAATTAAGATTTTCAAGATCATTTATTCGTGCGATAGCCCAAGTCAAACTCGCCGCAGCAGAGACCAATATGCAGCTAGACCTAATAGAGTCAAATATAGGAAAGGCTATAGTACAAGCCTCTCAAGAAGTGTCTGAAGGCAAATTTGACGATCAGTTTGTTGTCGATATATTTCAAACAGGGTCCGGTACTTCCACAAACATGAATGCTAACGAAGTAATCTCTAACAGAGCGATAGAAATTTTAGG
>CENY01035421.1_pt1 | contig 14206 bp, 11 predicted proteins | sample 356181 | NCBI WGS metagenome assembly CENY01 (sample SAMEA2619840, study PRJEB7988) | marine metagenome | isolation source: saline water (ENVO:00002010), including
AGACGTGCAACATCCACAAATCGGCTCTGCGGAAATCATCTCGATAGAAAGTGGCGGTGTCGGAGAGAGGGTTTGTATTGATCTGACTAGCCGACTCAATGAAGGTCAGGGAATTGCTACTGGATCAATTTCCAGAATGCTCTGTATTGTCCATGGGGAAACAATACCTACCGAATTTATTCCAACTAGGCCATTTAGGGTCAATGCAGGCTCAATCCACTCATATGCCCTGATGGCAGATGGAACGACCAAGTACCTTAGCGAGTTGAATGCAGGAGACGAAATTGCCATCCTATCGAGCGAGGGTATTGTCGGCAATGCTGTAATTGGAAGACTAAAGATTGAGAATAGGCCTTTGCTCATTATCAGGTTCAGAGTCGGAAGCGAACAAGGTCAGGTTATCTTACAGCAAGCAGAAACTGTCCGTCTGGTAGCACCTGAAGGTGGTGCCTTGCCCATCACCTCGGCTGCTTCAGGAAACAACATCTCCGTCATGATTGACGAACGTGTGAGGCATATCGGTCAACCACTCGAAGGAAGGGTGAAAGAGAGATGAGTGTCTTGGGTGTAGGAATTGCAAACGGGGGGATATCCCTCCTGCATGCTTTGGGCCTAGGCAAAGGATGCTCTGTCGGAATAGACCTGACAACCCGAGTCTCCATAGTCGAAGGTCCGAATCGAGAGGTATTGGAAGACAATAAACGGCTACTAGATGCAGTAATCTCCGTATGGACTTCGGAGGGACTCCCCAGCCCCGATGAATATTGCTGGGAGATAGAAAGTAATGTGCCGATTGGCCAGGGCCTAAAGTCTAGTTCGGCATTGGCATGTGCAGCACTCAGGGCCCTGAACTCTGTTTCTTGGACCGGTCTCTCTGACAACGAAATTGCAGATTTGGCAGTGTCTGCGCAGAAGCTTGCAAAATGCACCTTGACAGGTAGCATGGACGATGCATGGGCATCACTTTCTAGCGGTTGGAGATTGGTCGATCCAACGCTACCAGCATCTCAATCAGTGCTTCTGGAGGGGTTAATTGAAGACGGATTGGAAGTACTGATTGGACTCCGTGGAGGTCGAAAAAACCCTCCCACAATAGAGAATTTCTCAGGGAACAAACATCTCTTTGAGAGGCCACTGGCTTCATTGGTTAGCGGCTCTCCACTGGAGGCCCTTTCTTCGAACGGAATGGCGGTCGCGGCTTCTACAGAAGACTTCGAAGCACTGAGGATTTGTAACCATTCAATAGCTTCAGGCGCAATAGCAGCAGGAGTAAGTGGCTCGGGACCTGCGGTTGCGGTAGTTTGCTACGAAAGCGATTTGAACAAATTGGCCGAACTCTTTTCTGATTGGGGTTTGGGAACAATATGTACCAGATTTTCAGACTCCGAATCTGTCGTTGAGGAGGTGCATTGATGGGAATGGGCATGGGAGAAAAATTCAGAGTAACCCTCTTCGGAGAAAGCCATGGAAAGTGTGTCGGTGCCCTAGTAGAGGGAATCCCTCCGGGCACTCCTCTGGATGCCGAGTCCTTAGCAAGGGATTTGTCATTGAGGAAACCAGGAAGGAAGGGAATGTCTTCACGAAGAGAACTCGATGATTGCGAGATTGTTTCCGGAATTCACGAAGGGAAAGCGACTGGTTGGCCAGTACTAATGCTTGCACGTAACGAGGATGCAAAGCCATCGGATTACGGGTTTCTTCCCGACCACCCCAGACCGGGCCATGCCGATATGGTAGAGGCAATCAGATCCGATGGAAATTATGATCCCAGAGGTGGTGGGTCCCAGTCTGCTAGGCTGACACTGGGCTTAGTCGCTGCAGGAAGTCAAGCTCGTACTCTATTAGATGAGGCAGGATGGACTTGCAAGGCACACCTGCATAGCATTGGACAGATTTTTTCCCGGCCATTGAAGGAATTAGATTACTCTACTGATTTTTCTGAGGGGTCTGCTATGGCCCGATTGAATTGCCACGATCCAGATGTGGTAGGCCAGATGTCGGAATTGTTAGAGTCTGTAAGAATGGACAGGGACACCATTGGGTCTTCTGTTGAATTGATTGTCGATGGGCTCCCCATAGGGGTCGGCGAGCCTTGGTTCGATGGGATTGAACCTTCACTTGCTAGGGGTTTGATGGCCATTCCTGGTGCTAGGGCAGTAGAATTTTCCCATGGCACAGACTCTTCCCTAATGAGGGGTTCAGAGCACAATGATATGTGGATTCCCGGAGAAGACTCCCCCATTCTAGAAGGTGCTGACTCAGGAGATGCCGATGGTTCTCTTGGCGGCCGTTCCACAGGAGCACCGATTCGAGCTATTGTCCATTTCAAACCTCCAAGCAGCCTTCCTCGGGAGCAATTCACTCTTCATCTGCCCAGCAACGAAGTGCGCTCACTCAAAGTCGGAGGAAGGCATGATCCAGTGATTGGTCCCCGTGCTGCACCTGTTGTGGAAGCGGTCGCGATGCTAGTAATATGCGACCTCGGGATGCTCGGCGGCTATCTGGGAAATCAAGACTGACGTTCTGCGTATTGCTGAATCCTCAAAGGCAGGTTTATCGCAAACATTGTTGCAATTATGATGAAAACCAAGATAGTCCCAAGAGCCACACCATATACGCTAGTCAACTCGACGCTTTCCTTTAATCGATTAGCAGCCACAGGATCTAGTATCCCTACAAAAGCTGGAATTATCAGGTTGATGAAGAGTGTCAGCATTGCTACAAAGCCTGCAATCGCCGGTGTCACGCTGAGTGCCCTCGTGTATCTACGGGTAATCCCATTGACGTTCATCACGTACACCTCACCAGTCCTGATTGAGGTATCGAGCATTGAGAACCTGATGATCCCGCTAGATATCTCGACGTACATAACTAGGAAAATCGCGTAGATTATTAGCAGCAACTTTTGGATTGTCTCGTCCTCAGGCAGGAAGCTTAGCCCGTACTCCACCTTGCTCCCTGCGAATCTAATCGTGACTAGGATCATGGCCACGTATGAGGCCAACAAGGCCCTCTGATCTCTTTGGGAAATTCCAAAAAATCCTCCGATCAGTCCGATAAGCATTAGGATCCAGTGAAAAGCCAGCCCTATTGCACCAATTCCCAGAACATTGGAGACCGTGAACCATGCAGTTCCAGAAACAGGCGTTAGCATGAATGTGAGGAAAGTTAGAACAAGGAGAGATGCTGATGACCAGACCTGTAGGGAAACTACCATCCTATCAGGGGGGAGGAACTTCCTGGTTGTCAGAACCGGCCCGCCAAAAATAGTCTCAATCCAGCCTGGAATCTCTACCTCTGGAACTGCATCGTCAGGAATTCCTGTGTCCCTCTTCATGGTCCCTGCTGCCTTAACCCTGCTCGGGGCCGAAGATCTAACGACCTTGCCTTCGTACAGGTGGGAGGTGTCTACTGGCCCTTTTGCTCCATCATCAGCCATCTATTATCACCTCAGAATCCCCTTGCCCCAGCAAGTGCTGTGAAAAGTAGCATATCTGGCTCCCAATCCATCACATAGGCTCCTAAACCACGAAGTTCAGTCATCAGAATGTCTCTCTCAGTCTTCAGAACTTCGTACCCCGTTCTATCGATTCTCCTCGCATCGAACTCAAACTCGAGGCTGCTCGGAGAGAGGACGGTAACCTCGAAATTCCTGGCTCTCAAATCCCTCACTGCATCGATAATTGTGGGGTCGTCCTCTAAGGGAGAAAGGATGATGATGGGGCTTCCTCTGTGGATGTGGGGCATTATCCTGTTTGTTACAATCTTAAGGGGGGTGTTTCCTTTCGCCATCGCCCCTGCGAGTTTTGTCAGAATGATATACAGTTGCTTCTTCCCGGTGTCTCGATCGACTGAGACTATTTCGTCCCCATATACGACCAATCCTACAGAGTCTCTACGCGAAAGGAAGTACTGAGTCAAACTCGCCGCTGCTCTGGTGCTGTATACCAAAGAGTTCCTACTAACCGGACCTGTTTCACTCACGGCTCTACTGTCTACAATCAATATTACATCACTGACTGCATCCCTTTCGAACTCGTTTACCATCATCTTCCCGTCTTGTCTGGCAGTTGCCTTCCAATTCACCTTCTTCATTGGATCTCCGGGGATGTACTCCCTAAGGTTGTAGAAGTTCGATCCTTCCCCTGGATTTCTAATGTTCACTGCACCTGTGAAAATCTTCGGGACCCTGCTCTTAATCATGGCATCCTTGATGTCCTCCATCTTCGGGAAGACTAGGAAATCGTCGTACAGCAATATTTCCTTCTCGTTGTGGAAAAGGCCCAATTCATCCTGTACCCTTATGCAGACCGGGCCAATTGTGTAGAAACCCCTCAATGGAGTCTCTATAGTGTACGAAATCTCCGTTTCTCTCTTGGGACCGATCTCCATAAGGACATAGTTTGCCCCTTTCTTGATCCTCATTACTTCCGGAACTCGATCTCGGAGCTCGAGAACCTTAGCTAACCCAGATCTGTTCTGTATTCTTAGAGTAACATCGATCTCTCCATCCTCGAAGACTCTGGAGGAGGAGGTTTTCCGCATTGCAACAATGCTCTGAAGTTGCACCCCTTCGTCTAGGGTGGAATCCTCAATCCTCTTCCCTGTCGCTGCAACGTCTCCATGAGCGGTTCTCAGAGCCGCCCATGTTAGGAATGATAGCAGTACCACGGCTACAGTTACCAGCTGCTGATTCCGCAAAACCAGTCCTAGGAGGTACATCGCAATCGACAGCGAAGCGAACATCGCTGACTTCCGGCTCCAAGCCATTGCTCCCTACCCCGCACTGCTCAGACTGTCGGGACGTTTGCGGCGTTCTTCCCGTGGAGAATGTCTCTCACTACTTCCCCGGTCTCGAGGCCCTTGATCTGGTGCTCTGGTTTCAGTATAATTCTGTGTGCAACTGCTAACTCTGCGATTGACTTCACATCGTCAGGGGTTACGAAGTCCCTGCCCCTCATAGCAGCTACCGCTCTGCTGGTCTTCAGTAGGGCCTGTGAACCTCGAGGCGAGGAACCGACCAGTACCCGCGGGTCCTCCCTAGTTCGTGCAACTATGTCGACCATGTACTCTCTTACGGACCTGTCTACGTAGACCTCTTCGCAGGACTGCTGCATCTTGACAACAATGCTAGGGTCAGTTACTTTGTTCACCTCGACCTCGTCCTTCTTTCTGTCTATCCTCCTTTGGAGAATTTCGTTCTCGTCGGCCCGGTCTGGATAACCCACCATCATTTTCATCATGAATCTGTCAAGCTGTGCTTCTGGAAGGGGGTATGTCCCTTCCTGCTCTACAGGGTTCTGAGTAGCCATCGTCAGGAAAGGAGCAGGTAGTTTGTGAGTCACTACTCCGATAGTAACTTGCTTCTCCTGCATGGCCTCCAGTAGGGCTGCTTGTGTTTTCGGAGGTGCTCTGTTAATCTCGTCAGAAAGTAGAAGATTGCAGAAAATCGGTCCTGGCTTGAAACTGAACTCTCCCTTCTTCGCATCGTAAATGTTGGTGCCTGTAATGTCTGCAGGAAGAAGATCAGGGGTAAATTGCACACGCTTGAAATCGCACCCTAGGGCATCGGCGAATGTGTTTGTCATCAGAGTCTTTGCTAGGCCAGGAAAATCTTCGAACAGTAGGTTACCGTTCGAAAGAATGTCCACCATCACGTTGTCAATAACATGCGATTTTCCAATGATTACTTTCTGAACTTCAGTGCTAATTGCTTGTCCCATTGCACCTGTCGCTGTCAGTATCTCGTCGACCTTTCTCGAACCTCTAGCCGCTTCTGCCTTCTTTGCAAGAGCAGCATCCTGTCCACCTTGACTTGGTGCTGGCATCCCTTCTGCTGGTTTTGTCTCACTCATTTTTCTCTCTCCATTTATCAGTTATTCTTTCCCCATCGCCTGATGGCCTGCATCAGCTTGCGCAACTCTTGGGGCGAGTACGTGCGGCTTTGGCTATAAGCCAATTCCACGAGGCGAGGATCTCCGATCAACGCCTGAACCTCGGGAGGGAGCATTGTAGCCATCTCATCCCGAGTTAAATCATTGTGAACTCTTACCTTTGTCATCAGTGACTTTCGAACCCTGTCTCTGTATGAGCCCGGCTCGAGTTTATTCGGCCGCTGGTTGAATTTTGTTAAGTCGAACACGTGTCTCCAATTCTCTTTTTCAGGCACAACCATCATTGCAACTAGTAGCAATAATCCGACATTCAGAACCACCAGCCACTTTAGGAATTGGTTCGAGGTTAGAAGAACAACGGTTCCCATCGTTTCGACAAATGGCGCAGAGACGACTCCCGTGATGTGCCTACTCTCGTCGAAGACTACCTGGAAATTCCCCTTGTCGTTCTTTACTTGTGCAGAAAGGTTGGCATTGTCGAATTCCATCATATCATGAACGAGGAGCTTGAAGTATCTCTGGTTTCCAGCCCATTCATTGTTGTTGAGAATCTCCTTTGTCCAGCAGTTGTTCAATGTGTAACCGGCGACTGATTGGCAATCACTGTTCAAACCTCTCTCCATAGCAATGCTCTGATCCCAGAGCATGTTTGAGAAGGCCTCCTCATCCGCAACAAAGACAATGCTTCCGGTGACTTCTAGCTCACCTATGCCGGTTGAGAAGGCACCTCTGCCCTCATTTGGAAGCTCATCGAAAACAGTGATTCCTGGGTAATCAAATCTCATAATTAGCCTCAAGTCACCAGGTGCCGGATTTTCCAAATTGGTTGGGTCCCCATCACCTGCAATGTCGATGAATGCGGAGGATGATGACTTTCCAAGAGACATTATTTCTCTGTGGTCGGGATTTTCCGTATCTCGAAGTAATGGCTCAAATTTCAGACCGGTGGGTGATCTGAACATTACTGGAAGCCTACAGTCCCGGAGGCCATCTGGATTCTCAATCTGGAAAGTTGAGCATCCCTGCATCTGTGCCCCTGGGGACATCTCATCAACGTCCTGGCCAACTGAGGCTGCAGTCCACACGTTCTTCCATGATATCGCATTAGACTGATCATTGACAACGAAATGTTGCTTTTCATCCATCAAGGGGGAGTTGAAGAACGTGACACCAAACATTCCTGCAAGTCTGTTTGCGTTAGTGTTGTCTGCTGCGACAATCACCTTGCCACCTTTTTCGGTAACGAATCTGTATATTTCTTCAGCCTCCGTATCATCTATCGGCTTTTCAGGACCAACGATTGCCAATAGCGTCCGATGTGGGTCTTTCCAGTCGTTTACAAGCATTGGAGTGGACATTGTGTTAGCAACATAGTAACCTTCCTCTTCGTCGAATGTGTCTCTCATTTTGTTTACCTGGTAGTCCTCTCCGGTTTCATATGCCGAGTAGGCAGTTTCCTTCCCAATTACGAAGAACATTGGAAGAATCAATAGAAGGACGGAAGTTGCAACCAGGGAAATCATCACTGCTCGGTTGAATCTCTCATCAATGTCTGATTCCTCAGGCACTTCATCACCTCAATAGCAATAATCTAGGGCCTATGGCCCAAACAGTGTCACTGCGACACTTGGTTCACGGTTATATGTTGCTGAGCAAAGTTCGTGACCACACCTTTCAGTATACACTAGAATGGTGGCTTTTTCTGACGCCTGCTCCCAAAAGCAGCACCACAAAATAATGAGGCCGCGGTCAAAATTGCACTGGAAGCAGGAAGGTTAGATTTTACTGACTCTGAGGTGGTTCCTTCATCATCAACTGAGCCCCCCGTATCTGAGTCCCTAAGGGGTGGCTCTACAGAAACCCTGGTCTCATCGCTGACGACAACACTACCCCCAGTATTCATGGCCCCGTTTGAAGAAACAGTCACTGTAATGTCACAATGCCTCTTTGGGTGACTTTCTGAGGCCGTCGCCCTCAGGTCTCCCTCCACCTTCTTCCCAGGCTGGATGTTTCCAATCATCAGTGCATCCAATCCATTGTCAGTGGTAAGCAGGGGGCAGTCATCTGACACTTGAACGTCACCGACCTTGTCCTGCACGTTTCCCGTGTTCGTAACTTCAACCCTTAGGATGGTGTCCGAACCAGCGTTCATTGGGCCAATGGGATCTCCGACATCGATCCTTAAGTCGTAGATCGTGGGAATGATCAGGTCGCCTTCTCTGTTCTGTTGTGAGTTTAGGAGATCTGGGACCCCCTGTCGTTCTGTGACAGTCGCAGTAATCGAGAAAGACTCTATCTTCCTGGCTTCAAAGTTGAAGACATCAATTCCAGAGATTTCCAAATCGTAGGTCTCGTTGGTTCCAGCTGGGATGGTGTCGCTCTCCGGTCCGGCATGTTCCCCTCCGAAGGGGATGTCGTATGCGAACTCGACCGAGATTTCTACGAAACCAGAGTTTTCCACAAAGAACTCAACCCTGACATTGCCTTCTTTGGAAACCTCGAATGGTATATCAGCATCTTCATTTGGGTACATTATCCCAAGTTCCCAGGAGTCTAAATCCTGGGCAATTGATGGAGTGGCTGGGATCAATAGCGCGACAACAACCACTCTGAGTAGCAGAGAGCCAAATCCCCGAATCACTACCTCACCAGCAACTCGCTGCAGGCACGCTTCGTTAAGACCTTCACCATCTTGCGTCTGTACGATGGGGCTAACCACGTGTTCTGTACCGGTTTCACGGCCTTCCTTATCGACTCTGCCAGCTTGTCCACAGACTCCTCGCCCTTCCAATCAGATATCGCATCTTCGGCCTCTTCCTGGTGAACTCCTGGAATGGACTCTAGACCCGTAGTTGCGACCCTAAGGGAACTAGGCGCCGAAGCATCACCAACCTTCCACAGTACTGCAACTCCCGCTTCGGGGAAGTCCCAAGAATCACGCTGCCTAAGCTTCTGATAGTCCCCCTCCCATTCATTAGAATCCTCGGGTATGGTGAGGTGCGTAACTAGCTCGTCTGGGCCCAAAACATTCCTAGTCATTCCATCGAGTTGGAAGAATTCAGAGAGTGGCATGGATCTAGTTCCAGAGGGCGATGCTAGGTGGATCGTTGCATCCAAACACAAGAGCACTGGAGCTAGGTCGGCTTGGTACGTTGCGACGCAAAGGGTGTTCTGATTCGGGATTACTCTGCAATCTGCCTCTGTCCCGCAATCACACTTGTGGCACCAGTCTATTGACTCCCTCCATGTTTCAGATTGGTTGATCCAGTAGCAACGAGTATCCAGGCAAATATTCCCTCCCACGGTACCAGAACGCCTAATCATCACGCTGGCAATTGACTTTGCAGCCTTTGCTAGAACACTGTGCGTCACCTTGGAATTGGCTAGTTCATGAACCCTGACCATTGCTCCAATGTGAGTTTCGGAGAGAGTCGCCAAATCCTCAATTCTAGCCAGTGAAATAACGTTCTTTTTCACATTGATGTGCCATTTGTAATTCGGCAAGAGGTCAGTTCCTCCTGCAACCCAATCGAATTCTTCCCCACTATCCCTTAGTTCAGATGCCTTTGACAAGGCCTCTTCTAGCGTGGTTGGTGAAAACAGCTCAAAGGGTGGCATTTTCATTCTAGCCACCGCCCTCCCTTCTTTCTCGATGGATCCAGGCCTTACCTGCTAGACGTGGCTCCTTCATGTATTCCTCATCTGGTGTGACACGGACTGCCCACCTCGGGTCCACTTCTTCTGGCGCAACTTCAGGGTCATGACCGAATATGGCCCCATTGTGGTATGGCTTCCTATCCTGTTCCAGCCTGCGGCTCCTGTCCCTTATTTCATGCTCCGCAGCTCGCTGCTCCAGTTTTTCCTGCATTTCCGAAAACTCAATCCTTGGGGGCTCGAGTTCCATAGGTTCTCCTATTCCTTCTTCCTTGCAACGCTTCTCGATTTGCTTGTAGAGCCTATCCGGAGTTAGGGGCAGCTCCGAAGTCCTGACCCCGATGGCATCGTATACGGCATTGCATACCGCCGGGAGTATTGGGAGCAGAGGCCCCTCTCCAGCTTCCTTGGCTCCGAAGGGCCCCTCGGGGTCATTAGACTCCACAATTATTGGGAAGACCTCGGGCATTTCATGGACGCTTGGAATCTTGTAATCCAATAAGTCCGGATTTAGTAAATGCCCGCTTCGACCATATCTCATTTCTTCAGAAAGGACCTGACCCATGCCCATGTGGCAAGAACCAATAATCTGCCCTTTCACAGCTAGGGGGTTTAGGGCCTTTCCACAATCGTGGGCCGCCCATACCTTGTCTACCTTCGTTTTTCCTGTCTCTACGTCAACACTTACCTCTGCCACGTATGCAGAAAACGAGTATGCTGGAGCAAGCCCTGCAGCTGCCCCCTTGTGCATTTTGCCCATAGGGGGTGTCCTGTATGCACCGGAAGAAACCAATGCCCCCTTGTCCTCTTGTGCCTTGTGTAGTGCCTCTAGGTACGAGACCCCGACGGCTGGGTCGCTCTTCAGGAAAATCCTCCTGTCACCAATAACTAGTCCACTCTCGGATACTCCAGTAATTTCCGCCGTTGCCTGCATCAGCTCGTTTCGAATTTGCATTGCAGCCGAAATTGCTGCATTTGCATTCATGAAAGTCACTCTGGAAGAGTATGAACCAAGATCAACAGGAGAGGTATCTGAATCCCTTGATTTGATCCGAATCATATCCAGTGGGAGGCCCAGTACCTCAGCGACAGACTGAGCCACAACTGTATCCGACCCCTGTCCTATTTCTGCAGCGCCTGTATGAACAGTCACGCCCCCGTCCATGTCAATCTTCAGGTGAACAGTTGCATGCGGGAACTTATTCGGGTCCCAGTGAATCGGCAACCCACTCCCCGAAATGAAGAATCCACAACCAATTCCTATTCCCTTTCCCAGGGGGAGCTTTCTGAATTTCTCCTCCCATCCACTGGCCTCCTTAACCCTCTCGAGACATTCCCTCATCCCGATACTCGTAACTCGAAATCCAGTTATTGTTGCTGAATGTGGAGGAAGTAGGTTTGCCAGCCTGAAAGTAATGGGGTCCACTGAGAGCTTCTCAGCTAGGTCATCTAGCCCAACCTCTACTGCACACCTCGAGTTTACTGCGCCATGCCCTCTCATTGCCCCGCTGGCCGGTTTGTTACTCCACACCCTAGCCCCAGTGTAGTGGAAGGCACCAATTTCGTATGGTGCGGTATGAAGGACTCCGTTGTAGTACGTTGTAACATGCCCAAATGATGCAAATGCCCCTCCATCAATCAGGGCATCCGTCTCTATTCCGCAAAGTCTGCCTTCGGAATCAGAATGCAAGTTCATTTCAATGTGCGAGGGATGCCTTCCCCTATTGACCCAGAAAACCTCCTCTCTATCGAAGGTAATCCTGACAGGTCTGCCTGACTTTCTTGCAAGTATTGCTGCGCACATCTCGTGTGGGAATGGATCCGACTTCCCACCGAAACCCCCTCCAACGAATGTACGGTGAACATTGATTTGGTGCATCGGGACTTCTAGGACATCTGCAAGGGCCCTGTGTAGATAGTGAGGGACCTGCTGGGGCGTGTAGAGCGTCAATCTACCTGTAGGGTCCCAGTGAGCTACTACTGCGTGAGGCTCAGTAAATGCATGGTTTACCCCTGCAAAGTACCAGTTCTGCTTATGACTCGCCACCGCAGAGTCTCTCATCCCCCCAATGTCGCCGAATTCCTGGAATACCCGCTTTTGTACGTTAGACTCCCCAATGTGGTACTCTCCTCTGTCGTGAATCGGATTCTGACTTTCTTCCAATCCATCTCTCATATCATGGATCGAGTCCAATATTTCGTACTCTACTTCAATCAGTCTCTCGGCCTCTCTTGCTGTTGCTTCGTCTTCGGCAGCAATACATGCAACTAGGTCGCCAGCATGCCTTACCTTGTCCACAGCCATCGCATGCTCGTCTTTCGTTACCGGGAGAACTCCGAACTTGTTCTTGGCGTCCTGACCCGTCGCAACAGCCACTACTCCAGGTAGTTCCAGAGCCCTGGAACAGTCAATTGAAAGCACTCTTGCATAGTGATGCGGTGAACGAACAATCCTTCCAATTAACTCCCCTGGCAATCTCACATCATCTCCATAGTGTGCTTGCCCGGTTACTTTCCATCGCCCGTCGACCATAGCGGTGGGCTTGCCAATTGCCTGTCCCGAAACCAGAACGTCATGGCGGTGCGGCCCCCATGGCTGGGCCATTCTACCTCCTTGGGATTCTGGAATCATTTCTTGGTCAGTGGCTCTTGAGAACCTCGAGCTTCCACCAGAGCCAGGCTTGGAAAATGGTAACTTTCCAGGCTGTTGCCTATACCCAACCATCTCCTTCTTCTCTTTGTCTGGACTCATCACTCGACCTCCCCAAAACCCGGGTGCGGATCGCTCTTGGGCGATGTAGAGTCTTCCACTGATACTCCCGAAGATAGGATTTCTGAAGCGGCCCTCACTGAGTCGACAATCTGTTGGAATCCGGTGCATCGACACAGATTCCCCTCAATTGCTGACTTGATTTCTAGATCCGATGGAGTCTGGTTTTCCTCGAGGAGGGCGGAAATGACCACAAGAAAGCCAGGTGTGCAGAATCCGCATTGACTGCCGCCAAATTCGGTGAATGTTTCCTGAATTGGATGAAGGTGGTGGCCATCTGCCAGACCTTCTACGGTCGTAATTTTCGACCCCTTCGCTTCAGAAGCAAGAGTTAGGCAAGATAGCCGTGGCTCTCCATCAACAAGTACCGAGCAGCAACCACATGTGCCCATGTCGCAACCTCTCTTTGTACCGAGACTGCCGGCTTGATCACGCAATACATCAAGGAGTATCGCGTTACTCTCAATTGGAATGGAATATTCGACACCATTCACCTTTGCGTTCCAATCTACTTCTCCTGAATTTGGGAGCATGGGTAACCGGAACTGCACCATGTACCCCTACACAAGCCGAGTCATGCTATGAGCATTCGGTTTGCTTCGAGACGACTAAGCTATGTCCCCGCCCGCTCTCTTCATTATTTCGGACTCTACTCTTTTCAGATGCTCCCCAATGGTACTTCTTGCTATTCCCATCTCATCGGCGAGTTGTTTCAAAGTCACTACCGAACCCTCGTCGTAGTATCCCCTTCTTACTGCTAGGGCAAGTACCTCTTTCTGCTTCTCGGTTAGGAAACCGTAATCCGAATCTCCGTTGGCCTTGAATGTCTGCACGCTGATGCTGTCCGGCGGCATCACTGCCTTAACGAGGCCTACGAATCTTCGGATAGAATCAGAAAGTCCATACATCCTTATTTCCATTCCCCTCTCAGAGTCAATTCCGTATGGCGGATATACGTAGATGTTCGATAGTTCAATTGCGGTCTTCGCGAAGGGGTGGGTACAGAGGATACTAGCTAATATTCCGTTATCGTCTTCCTCGTGTTTTTCTATAAATTTGAAACTATTCAAATCAGAGATTTCCTCGAGCGCCCGGCCTTCATGCAATTGGAGCTCTACCAGTTGCGTAACTCCTTCGCTACCCAAAGATAAATGCCCAATCACCTCAATCCTTTTTGCAATCTCCAGAAGTTTTCCAATCTCCTCAATGCTACCCAGAGAGGAAACCTTCCACCTCAGCAGAACTTTCCTCATGCCTGCCGGAATTGTTCATTGATATTGAACTCGTCGAATTTTCATCCCCAATAGGCTTCTCTGATGTCTTGATTTGCCTCCATGCACATAACGACGTCACTCGGCCTCTGAGGAATGGTTGAAGTCCCATTTAGGTGCTCAGTAATTGGTATCACGTTGCTTTCATTCACAACTCCCCATCCAAGTTGAGTGCATGGCAATACTGGGGAAACTGGTGTTGTGCCTGATAGGGGGTCCCATGTAGAAAATGATGGATACCATGCAGAAAGATTCAGTGCATCCCGCAGATCATCGTTTGAAACAGTGAAGTTGCTGCTGTTCACAAGCATTCCAGATCTTGATTCTGGGTCAGCACCCGAGGAAAGGTCACCGAACTCGGTCCTAAGGGACTCGAGAACTTTGGACAGTAGCCCTGCAGTCCTCGGAGTGGCAAATGAGGTCCCCGATGTCTGATGGTAACCATCTATGTCGTCATGGTTTGGCAGAACCTGTGTCCAATCCGCTGCTGCATCTGGGTAGGAACCACTCATCGTTTCTTTTTGGTCGTCATCTTCCTCAGCATAACCCGAAATGCCTATGCTCCACGGGGGGCCGGCCGTCGAGTCCTGAATTGCAGGTGACGGAGAATTGTCTGC
>CENY01171762.1_pt1 | contig 14139 bp, 13 predicted proteins | sample 356181 | NCBI WGS metagenome assembly CENY01 (sample SAMEA2619840, study PRJEB7988) | marine metagenome | isolation source: saline water (ENVO:00002010), including
GTGCCACATTTTCTTGAACCACTGGCTCTGAAGGCGCAGACTTTTCGATTAAACAGGCATCAAGTATTGCAATCTCTAAGCTTATAGGCGGGTGTTCATTGGAAGGAATATCAGAATTTAAAATAACAGATGTCACTGCGCCAAGAGTCTCTAGGGAGTATTTTTTTGACAGTCCCGAATATTTGCTGATTGTGTGCTCTGTTTCTTCAAGTAAAGCAGACAGGCCATTTTTTGTATATATAAGACCTCTAAGATCTTTTAGTAATCTGTCTTTTATCATTTTAGGGTCAATGCCGTTATTAACCTCACTTTGAATAAGTGCCAAAACCTTGTCAGTTTCTTTTTCCAGTACCAGAGAGAGAATTTCTAATGAAGCAGAATGGGCCCCCATTCCTAAAAATTTCAGCAAGTGCTCTTCGTTTATATCCTCGTCGCCAATAGATGAAATTTGCTGTAAAAGATTTTCGGCATCCCTCAAACTTCCTGATGAATTGACAGATATAAGGTCTAGTGCAGAATTATCAATTTTGATTTTTTCTTCTTTAGCAATAACAGACAAGTGATTTGAAATTTCTCTGTGATTTATTCTCTTAAAATCAAACCTCTGGCACCTGGAAATTATTGTTAGAGGCAATGAGTCTGCTTCTGTTGTTGCAAGTATAATCACCACATTTTGCGGGGGCTCTTCTAGCAACTTTAGAAAAGCTTGTTGTGCTGCACCCGTAAGACCATGAGCTTCGTCAATTATATAAACTTTTTTTGAACCCATGTTCGGGGCATACATTGCTTTATCTTTAATATCTCTTATGTTGTCTATAGTTCTATTTGAGGCAGCATCAATTTCAATTAAATCAATCATTTTACCCGCATTAATAGATGTGCAAACTTCACAAAATTCTCTTTTTCCAGGCTCCTGCATAGTGCAATTAGGAGATTCGGGGCAGTTTAATGCTTTAGCCAATACTCTTGCGGTTGTAGTTTTGCCCACGCCTCTAGGCCCCGCAAAAAGGTACGCATGGCTTGTTCTAGATTGGTCAATGGAGTTTTTAAGGGTCTGTGTTATGTGCCCTTGGTCAACAATTTCACTAAATGTTAAAGGCCTCCATTTTTGATATAAAACTCTATTATCCATTATCTGCTTTCTAATGATAGTTTAGCCTTTATGTGATCTAATTTTAAGTGCTTAATAATTTCAACAGTTTTTATAAACATTTTTTGTCTCATTTTTTTATTTTTATGGTCATACCCGAGAAGATGTAAAACTCCATGAGCAAGAATAATATTTAATTCTAATTGAATCCCAGTTTTAAAGGTTTTTGCCTGATCTTTTATTTTAGGGAAAGATATGAATATATCTCCTAAGTGCTTGAGGTTTTGGTAATTATCAAAATTTTTATCGGTTAGTTTTCCCTCTTTCCAATTGCTGTTAAATGGAAATGCTAAAACATCAGTTGTCTCGTTTTTACCTAAAAAACTGCCGTTGAGTTCTTTTAGTTTTTCATTAGATGTTATTGATAAAGAAACCGATTCATCAAAATTATTTAAAGCCCCACACTTAACAGAAGATATTATGCAGTCCTTCATACTTCTTTTGCTGACTCTTTTTTTAAAATCTGAGTCGATATCAATTAAAATCTTGCTCATTGCTTTAAGCCAACTATTAAATTCGCCTCTTCTTTAATTATTTTGTATTTTGAGGTTAGCAACATCATTTGCTTATTGTATTCTGATATTTCATTAAGTTCGTCAAGGCATTGCCTAATATAAAAATTTATTTCTTTTCTATCGAACCTTTTAACCTCCAAGTATGTTATGAAGTTTATTAAATTAGGTATTACAATTTCAGATAGCGTTGTTTTTATTGAGTGGTTTTTGATCGAATAGGACAGCATCTCGGTTTCAAGCAATACTTCTTTTGCTTCTTGTATGTAACTATCAAGTCTTTTAGAATTTACTTCATTCATAATATAGAAATTGTTTAAGGGGTATTTTACATGAAAAGAGTAGGTTTTATTTTTAAGATAAAAGAGGCCAAGATTGATGAGTACAAAAAACATCATAGGGCAGTTTGGCCTGAGATGCTAGAGGCACTAAGGAAAAATGGATGGAGAAATTATTCCATCTTTTTAAAGCCAGACGGAACCTTGTTCGGGTATTTTGAGGCCACCACAAGTTTTCAAGATTCGCTTGAAGGTATGGCAAAAGAAGAAATCAATTCAAAGTGGCAGGAATTTATGAAACCCTACTTTGAAGATATTAATGAAAATAGACCAGATGAGTCTATGATGGAATTAGAAGAAGTTTTTCATACTGACTAACAAATCAGGCAATATCAATATTCTTTACTTCAAGAGCATTTGTTTGGATAAATCTTCTTCTTGGTGCGACATCATCACCCATTAACTTTCTAAACAATTCATCTGCGGCAGTTGCATCTTCAGCTGTAACTTGGAGAAGGACTCTATTTTCAGGATCCATTGTTGTTTCCCATAGTTGGTCTGCATTCATTTCTCCAAGACCCTTATATCTTTGGATACTCACACCGGTATTGTCAGCATTAGATTCTAGTAAATAAGGAATGTCTCTCCAGGAAGCCTTTGACGAGATACTTTCATCTCCCTTAAATATATCGAAACTTTCTTCGTTTATATATTTTCCTAACTCGCTATATAAAATTTTGAGCCTATTAAGTGTTGGGTGCTCAAAAATATTTTTTGTAACCTCAAACCCTTCTACATTGTGGGTGATTTCAGGGATGTCTTCTTCAACAACGAGATTATTTTCAGGTTCGCCTTCAGTTTCTTCTGGATCAACTTCTATAAGATCATCAAAAGAGGCCTGAGGGTCTTCTGGAGGCAGACCTTCATTTTTTGGTTGATCAAAACTTAATTCGCTTAGTTCAGAGTCAGTAATTAGTTTTTCAATAACAGGAGAAGGTATATCTAATGATTCAAGCCCCTTGTAACTCTCTATATAATCTCTAATATTTGAAGCCAAAATACCTAGTTCTGCTTTTTCTAGTTTTATGTTCTTGTCTTTGGTGCCAACAATCTTTAACTTCCCGTACACCTTCTCTGCCATCCACCCATCCTTTTCTGATTCTGAGTAAAGCCATTGAGAAGATTTTCCTTTTACTCCCTTATACAAAGGTGGTTGAGCAATAAATAGATTTCCATCGCCAATTAGTTGCGGCATATTTCTATAAAAGAATGTCAAAAGCAAGGTTCTAATATGTGCACCGTCAACATCAGCATCTGTCATTATTACTATTTTATGGTACCTAAGCTTTGAAGCATCATAGTCTTCCAGCCCTATTCCAGTTCCAGTGGCTGTGATTAATGCAGCAATTTCAGCATGACCAAGCATTTTGTCAGGCCTTGCTTTTTCAACGTTTAATATTTTTCCTCTTAGAGGTAAAATTGCCTGAAAATTTCTATCTCTTCCCTGTTTAGCAGAGCCCCCAGCAGAGTCACCCTCTACTAGGAAAAGTTCACTTTTTGCGGGATCTTTTTCAGTGCAGTCAGCCAGTTTTCCTGGCAAAGCCCCACCTTCCATGGCATTTTTTCTGATAACCATATCCCTGGCCTTCTTTGCGGCTTCTCTTGCTCTTGCAGCAGTTGCGGCTTTTTCTAAAATAGATTTTGCATCATTCGGGTTGTCTTCTAAGTATTCTGACAGTTGCTGGGTCATAAGTGAAGTTACAGCCGATTCTATTTCAGGGTTTCCAAGTTTTGCTTTAGTCTGGCCTTCGAATTGGGGCTCTCCTAATTTTACGCTTATCACCGCCATTAAACCTTCCCTGACATCTTCTCCAGAAACGTCTTTAAGGTCGTCTTTTAAAAGACCATTTTTCTTACCATAATTATTTATTGCTCTTGTTAAAGACCTTCTAAAACCAGTTAAATGAGTTCCTCCTTCAGGAGTAACTATGCAGTTAGCAAAAGATAGAACATTTTCTTGAAAAGTTTCATTATATTGAAAAGCTATATCAACAATAACGGGAGTGTCCACCTTCGATTTTGAGTCGTCAGGTGAGAGAGTTCCATTTATTGCAGCAATATTTTGATGAATAGGAGTTCTTGAACGATTAAGACTCCTTACATAACTTTCAACCCCGCCAGTGAACCTGAAGGTGGTTGAATTGTTTGGCCAAATACTTGAGTGAAAATTGCTTTTAAACCTGATTGTAAGATTCGGGTTGAGGTAAGCCATTTGCCTGAACCTGTCAGTTATTTTTTTATAATCATAATCTACATTTTTGAAAATTTCTTTATCTGGCAAAAAGGTGATTGAGGTCCCGGTCTCATTTTTTATAGCTGCATCAAGAGGGGATTTTTCAATTTCAGTTACAATTTTTCCTCTTGAATATTCTTGCTTGTGCAAGAAGCCATCTCTTTTTACAGAAACCGAAAGGTGCTCTGATAGAGCATTAACTACAGAGGCACCAACCCCATGAAGTCCTCCTGAAACTTGATATGATTTACTTTCAAATTTTCCACCGGCGTGAAGAGTTGTCATCACTATTTCTAATGCCGATTTCCCGGTCCCCTTTTTTACATCTACAGGGATACCTCTGCCGTTGTCTGTTACAGTTACAGATCCGTCCTCGTTTAATAATATTTCGACGGTATCACAAAATCCTGCCATAGACTCATCAACACTATTGTCTACAATTTCGTGGATTAAGTGCTGAACTCCCTCCATCCCAGTGGTACCAATGTACATACCAGGTCTTTTTCGGACTGCTTCAAGACCTTTTAATACTGTTATTTCTTCTGAAGTATATTTTGTGTTTGCCATGATATTAATTTGCTTAGGCCAAATTAGTTAAATATTCATTATTTATTATATAATTATCCCAACTACAAATCCTTTAAAACTGAAGAAAAAATAATAGAAAATGATTAGCAAAGATAAACAGTTATTAATGTTAACCCGCATGATGAGAATTCGTTTATTTGAATCTGCCTTAATAGAGTGCCAAAAGTTAGGAGAAATTGTAGGCAGCCTTCATACTTATATTGGAGAAGAAGCAGTAGCGGTAGGTGCTTGCGTAGCACTGAACGATGATGATTATATTGCCGGAAACCATCGCTCTCATGGGCACCCTATAGCTAAAGGCGGAGATATTAATAAGGCTATGGCGGAAATATTTGGTAAGCGAGATGGTTATTGCAAGGGAAAAGGAGGATCAATGCACTTGGCTGATTTTTCTATAGGCATACTTGGAGAGTCAGGGATAGTTGCCTCTTCAGTCCCAGTTGCAACAGGCGCAGCTTTAGCCTCAAAATTAAAGAACGAAGATTTTATATCTTTAGTTTTTTTTGGAGATGGTGCTTCAAATCAAGGCGCCTGCCACGAATCTATGAATCTGGCTGCCTTATGGAAACTTCCAGTAATATTTGTTTGTGAAAATAATCAGTTTGCCGTTACTACCTCATATAAAGATTCTGTTTCAGTAGATCATATATCTGATAGAGCATCTGCATATGGAATTCCAGGGGTGCTAGTAGATGGGCAAGATGCTCTGGCAATGTATGAGGCTACAAGTGAGGCAGTTAATAGGGCGCGAAGTGGTCAGGGCCCAACTCTTATTGAAGGATTAACTTATAGATATGAAGATCATTCTTTGGGGTTAGCTTCAGTTCGTAGGGATCAGTCATATCGAAGCGATGAAGAAGTTGAAAAATGGAGAAAAAGAGATCCCATTGAAGTATTAAAGAGCAATATGATGAAGCAAAATATAATTACACAAAAAGAATTTGACGAGATTGAAGAAAAAGAAAAGATCTCTGTAGAAAAAGCAGTTGATTTTGCAAGGAAAAGCCCTTTCCCTGAACCTAAAGAATTGTACGATGACCTCTTCACTGATCCAATAGAATATGCATAAATGGAGCAAATAAATTGAAAAATATTATGTATGTAGAAGCCCTCAATGAAGCCATTTTTGAAGAAATGGAAAGAGATGGTTCGGTTTACTATATGGGCGAAGATGTAAGAGCTTCAATTTATGGGGCTTCAAAAGGACTTTTTGCTGCATATGGAGAAAACAGGGTTCTAGATACTCCTTTATCGGAAAATGGTTTTATTGGCGCAGCAGTAGGCTCAAGTTTAGTTGGGATGAGACCAATTGTAGAAACTTTAACTAGTTTTATGTGGGTTGCAATGGACCAATTAATCAGCCAGTTGGCGAAAATGAAGTACATGTTTGGAGGCCAAGCATCCTTGCCTGTAACAATTAGAGCAGTAATGTATTATAACGGTGGAGCTGCAGCCCACCATTCTGACAGAAGTTACCCAATGTTTATGAACATGCCTGGAATAAAAGTAATTGTGCCCACTTTTCCTGAAGATGCAAAAGGCTTAATGAAAACTGCTGTAAGAGACAATGACCCTTGTATTATTTTTGAAGATGGAAATCTTGGAGGAATAAAGGGAGACGTTCCAGATGATAAGGATGAAGAGTTTTTAATCCCGTTCGGAAAAGGTAAATTATTGAGGGAAGGAACAGATTGTACTGTTGTTGGAATAGCTGGAGGAAATATTCATGCAATAAATGCTGCAGAAAAACTGGAAAAAGATGGTATATCTGTTGAGGTAATAGATCCAAGAACACTTGTCCCGCTAGATAAAGAAATAATTTTAAAATCTGTAGAAAAAACTGGAAGATTAGTTGTTGTAGATCCGGCTCATAAAGTCTGTAGTGCTGCCAGCGAAATAATTTCAGTTGTTACTGAACAAGGTTTCTGGAACTTACAAGCTCCGCCGGCTAAAGTTGCAGCCGAACAAGTTCATATACCTTTTACTCAAGCTTTAGAGCCACTTATATTTCCAACAGAAGAAAAAATAATGAATGCCGTGAAAGGCACTCTTGAATAGAGGTACTCATGGCTACTAATGTATATCTTCCACAATGGGGCATGGGCATGAATGATGCAACAATTATAAAGTGGCTGATAAAAGAAGGTGACCTAGTTAAAAAGGGCGATCAATTAGTAGAAGTAGAATCATCTAAGGTTAATGCAGAGATAGAAAGTCCAGAATCTGGAACAATCGGTAAAATATTCTATGAAGAAGGCCAAGTAGCAAAGGTTGGAGAAATTTTAGCAATCATTCTTGGCGAAGGTGAGTCTTTGCCACAAGAAGCAAATACTGAATCTGCCAAACAAGAAATTTCTGAAACTAGTGAACCAAAAGCAACAAAAAAAGTAAAAGTATCTGTTCAAATCACACCTATAGCAAGAAAGTTAGCAAAAGAATTAAATTTGGACATATCTTTAATTAAAGGGACTGGCCCAAATGGAAGAATAGTAGATAGTGATGTTAGAAGTTTTAATTTAGATACCAATAAGTCTTCAGAGGCATCTGCAAGCGTTTCTGGAATAAGAAAAGTAATAGCTACAAGAATGGCCCAAAGCAATGAGATTCCTGCAGTTACATTGGTGTCAAAAGTTGTATTAGACAAATTTAATAACTATCAAAAAACCCTAGTTACTGAATGGAGGAAAGATAAAATCAGGCCAACATCTCAGGATTTATTAATAAAGTGTCTAAGTAATGCAATTGAGAAACACCCTATATTTAACTCTCATTATGTTAATGATGAAATAAAAACTTTTAAAGAGATAAATATAGGTTATGCTTTTGCCTCAAAACAAGGCTTAGTGGTTCCTGTAATAAGAAATACAGAAAAGAAACCAATAATTGAAATAGCGAAGAAGATTAGGGAGTATTCAAAAATAGAGAAAACTGGATTTAAGCCTGAACATTTTAGCAACGGAACATTTTCAATTACAAATCTTTCTTCCACAGTAGTTGATTATTTTGATCCTTTAATTAACCCCCCTCAAGTAGGAATTTTAGGAATAGGGAGGGCCTCAAACGAGCCATTTGTTGAGCAAGGAAAATTGAAAGAAAGAAAAATTACGTACATTAGCCTTACCTTTGATCATAGAGTTGTGGATGGTTACCCTGCCGCAAAGTTTTTAGAAGAAATAATAAAAAATATTATGGAACCTTCCAACATTGATGGATAGTAAAGACAGAGATTTTTCATCTGTAGGAATAATTGCAAATCCTTTGTCCGGAAAAGATATAAGAAGGTTGGTTGCAAGCGCCTCAGTGGTATCGACACATATGAAATCCAATGAGATTTTAAAATTATATGCTGGGCTGGTTGCCTATGGGATTAAGAAAGTTTATGTTATGCCTGATTATAGTGACATTTCTAGGCGAGCAAGAGAACAATATTCAGAAAAAATTGAAACAATTTTAATAAATACAAATATATTAGATGCAGAAGAAACTACAATTAGAGCCGCCAAAAAAATGGAAGCAAATAAAGTAGGGTGCATAATTGTTTTTGGTGGTGACGGAACATGCAGATTGGTTTCAAAGCACATAAATACAACCCCTATTCTCCCAGTTTCAACTGGAACTAATAATTTATTTCCTTTGAATTTAGAAGGGACGGTTGTTGGGATTGCGGCAGCAAAATTTTGCTTATTAAAAAATATTAAAAAATATTGCACAAGAGAAAAAAAATTAGAGATTTATGATGGCAATAATTTAATTGATTCATCTTTGGTGGATGTTGTTATTACTAAAACCCCATATATTGGCTCTAGAGCAATTTGGGACATAAAAAATATTGACGAACTCTTTATAGCTAAAATTAGTCATGAAGGAATAGGCTTTTCTTCAATTGGCTATTCTTTATTAAAAAAGGATTTAGATTTTAATAAAGGCATTCATATTACATTGGGTGAAAACGACTATAATAACCCTCAAAAAATAATGTCAGCAATAGCTCCTGGAAAAATTGAAGAAATAGAAATTCAAGGCTGGAAAGAATTTGATAATAATAATGAAATTGCTGTTAAATTATCTTCAGGGACAGTAGCATTAGACGGGGAGAGAACCATAGAATTTAGTTCTTCTCAAAAGATAAGTGTTAAATTAAATATAGAGGGCCCTTATTGCCTAAAAGTAAAGGAAATATTATCAACTTAGAATCAAAAATTTGTATACAAGCAGTTGAAAAGGCCGGAAAGAAATTAAAAAATTTTCAAGAGAATAATATTATTTCTGGCATCAAAAAATGGAATAAGCATGAGGCAGGTTTGGTAACCGAAGCAGATTTGCTATCAGAAAAAATTATATTGGAAACAATAAAATCTCAATCTTCATTCCCTATACTTTCAGAAGAGGCTTCAGAAGAATTTTCTTTTTCTAAAGATAATGAAAATTTTTGGGCTGTAGATCCGCTTTGTGGCACAGTCCCTTTTAGCAATTCTATGGAAACCTGGGGTTTAACTGTATCTTTCTTTTCGTCTGACAATTCTTCAGTTGGAGCAATTATGTGCCCTTCTTCAGACGAAATTATCTATTGCGATGAAAAAAAAGTATATAAGAATGGTGCTATTTTTAACCCAAAATCTCATTTTCCTGAAATTGAAGACATGACAGTATGTTTGGAAATAGAATCGGGCAGAAATTGGGTAGACTTATTTAAAGATAAGCTAGACTGGGTGAGGAATTTCTCCTATGTGAATTCTTTTGCTTCTGCGGTTTACCCTGGCTCCCAGATAATTCAAGGAAATCTCCCCATTATGGCTATTTATAAAATTTCTATTGAACATGTTGGAGCATTAATGGCAATCGGTGATAAGTTGGGGATCAAATCAACTGATCTTGAAGGAAATGATTTAAGTGTGAATGATTTTAAAAATAAAATTCCCGAGTGGTTCTTGTATGGATGGCCTTATGCTCATAGCAAATTAATGGATAAAATAGGAAAATAAGATAAAAGAGAGGAAACAAATGTACAAGATTAATCACATACATATTAAAAGTAATGACCCTGAGACTGATGCTAATTGGTTTGTTAAGGCATTTAATTTCAAGATAACGAGTGACGAGGTTCGTGCGGTCGGAGATAGATTTATTTCATGTGAAAGTGAAGATGGATTGCGGGTGAATATTTCCGGTGAAAGAACAAATGAAAAATTAGGGCCCAGTGACTCTGACCCTCACTACGGGCTAGAGCATTTTGGGTTTGACTCTTCTGATATAAATGCAGACATATCTAGGTTAGAGAGTATAGGGGCAGTTTTGGCTGAAGGACCTATTGAGCAACCAAATGGGATGCAGATAGCATTTATAAAGACTCCTGGCAATGTAAGACTTGAATTAATTCAGTGGCCGGACTAATAAATTTCATTTATTGTCTGTAATAAGGCATTAATATAGCCATAACAGTAGGCAAAAGCTGTCATTTTAGGATCTTTAGCGTTGATTTGTGGAACGTGATCTGGCATTAACATGTATTGATAGTTTACTTCTTTGTAAACCTTAATTGCTTCATACATATTTATAGACCCCTCGTCTGGAAAAACTTCAGTAAAACTCAACTTATTCCCCCTGATATTCCTGAAATGAACATTAAAAATTTTGTTTTTCTTTCCGAAGTATCTGATCACATCAAAAATTTCTTCCCCGGGGTTTTCCATCATTTCTGTAATGGTGCCTTGGCAAAAATTTAAACCATGAAATTCATTCTCTTTTATCGAAATAAATTTTTTTAAACCATCAACAGTTCCTAAAACTCTTGTTACACCCTTAAATCCTGGAGGAGTATACGGATCATGAGGGTGACAAGCCAGCCGAACCTTATTTTCTTCTGCAACAGGCACAACTTTGTCCAAAAAATATTCTATTCTTTCCCAAAATACGTCTTCAGATACTTTTCCAGCAATTGTTTCTGGGGCATTTTTATCTGCACTGTCCCATCTGAATGTTGAAAGTTTAGCTCCCCCTCTCCCAAGTTCACTATCAGTTCTTGGTATTCCTATAATATTTAGGTTATATTTTACCGCTGGTATTTCTGCATCCGAACACATTTGAATCAATTCACAGATTCTTTCAATTTCTATATCTCTTTCCGGGCTTTTTCCAGTTAAAATATTATAAAATTCTCCGCTTTTTGCTCTTGTGTCTAGATCAGCAGAACTTAAAGGAAGTTGAACCATATCTAATGCAAGACCATAAGACTCCACTTTTTCCTTATATTCTTTAAGGTTTGAAGAAGTCCAGTTTTGGTGGCTTATTTCAGGAAAACCATTTATATGATTTACCCCAAGTTGCTTGAATGTTTCATAATCGGCGTCGGTTCTTGCAGCAAATTGGGTTCCCAAATACATTATGCAGACCTTTCAACATAAACAGTTTTAGACTGAGTGAAAAACTCTACAGCAGCTTTTCCTTGCTCTCTTGCGCCTGACGAAGATTCTTTCATGCCCCCGAAAGGAACTTGAGGCTCTACGCCTGCTGTCTCTCCATTGATCTTTACAATTCCTGCATTAATATTATTTGCAAATTCCATTGCTAAGTTTAGGTTTGATGTAAAAATTCCTGCGCTTAAACCATAGGATGTTTGGTTAGCTATTTTAATTGCATCCTCATAATTTTGAGTATTTATTAACGCTAGAACAGGCCCAAAAATTTCTTCCGTAGCAATCATGGAGTTGGGGTCAACATCACTAAACAGAGTAGGTTCAACAAAGTTTCCGTTCTTAAAATCTCCATTGCTTAATATATTTCCACCAAACTTCAATTCACATCCTTCTGACTTAGCTTGATCAATTTTCTGTCCAATATTCGACAATGATTTTTTATCAATTACTGGAACAACTATGTTGCGAGGATCCATTCCATCTCCAACTTTCATTGATTCAATTTTGTTGGTTAGTATTTTTGTAAACTCTTCTTTAATTTGGCTGCTAACAATCGCTCTTGAAGTTGCAGTACATTTTTGTCCAGAATATTTCATAGCGCCTGAAAGAGTTATTTCAGCAGCTTGCTCAAGATTTGCGTCAGGCATTATTATGACAGGATTTTTTCCTCCCATTTCGAGTTGATATTTCATACCATTTTTAGCACATTTAACAGCTACGCTTTGACCAACATATGTTGAGCCAGTAAAACTAAGAGCATTTGTATAAGGGTGATCAATTAAGGCATCTCCTAACTCTGAGCCAGACCCAGTCACTAAGTTGTATACGCCCTCTGGCAGGCCAACAGCCTCCCACATTGCTGCAATCATAGAGCCCAAAAGAGGAGTAGAAGAAGCGGGTTTGTGTACAATTGTGTTTCCAAATACCAAAGCCGGTGCCATCTTCCAAATAGGAATAGCCAATGGAAAATTCCAAGGTGTGATAAGCCCAACTACACCTAAAGGAACCCTTGTTGTATATAGCAAAATATTTGCATTAACTGATGGCACAACGTCTCCAACAGGATCAGAGCCTTGAGCAGCATAATATCTTAAAAGTGCTACTGACCTTCCTACTTCACCTTGGGCCTCTGCGATAGATTTGCCGCATTCTTTTGTTATGGCTTCAGCATATCTATCCGCATTTTCTTCAAGCCATGATGAGGCTTTATAAAGAAAATCACCTCTTTGTATTTGAGACATTTTGCCCCACGAATTAAAACTATCATAGGCGCTATTGATTGCTAAATTGGCGTCTTGTGCGCCTGAACTGGCAAATTTGCCAAGCACCTCTTTCTCATTTGCGGGATTAGTGCTTTCAAAATATTTTTCAGTTGTTGGATCAACCCATTTGTTGTTTATAAAATTTTTGAATTCTTCAGTCATGTTACTTCCAAATTGTTTTTTTTAAGTGATTTGTTCTTGATTTTTTTATAATAACAGATTTATTTTCTATGTAACCCATATATAAACACCCAGCGATTATTGATGAGTCAGGAACTTCTAGTATCTTTTTTAATCCTTTTACTTTTATTGGCTTTCCAGTAGACCAGCCTATACCTACGCCCACAGCCCAGGAATACAGCGCCATATTTTGAATTGCAATGCTAGTTGATGAATAATTTTCTAAAGTCTCTTCTTCATTTTTTCCTGCTGAAGAGCAAACATACATAATTACAGGGCATGATTCAAATTCTGCTCTAGCTTTATCTGCAATTTTTTGAACAGTTTTAGAATTATTATTACTAGAATTCTCTTTTATGTATTTCTCAATCTTTTTAGAAATTGAAAGCCTTTTTTCTGAGTTTTTTTGAATAATTATAAATTTCCATGGTTCTGTCATTCTGTGATTAGGTGCCCATATTCCCATTTCAATAATTTTTGATATAACTTTTTTTGGAATAGTTTTATTCTTAAATGCTCTTACATTTCTTCTTTCTTTAATAATCTTTTCTATAATTTCATTGCTTTTCATAGTTACAAGCCCTTTTTTCAATTAATGAAGTATATAATTAGCTATATACTTTTAAAGGATGCAATGAAACATAATTTACCACATGGAGATAATTACGGCTCAATAAATACTAATATGGTCGGATTTAATGCAGCCGTTGTAACAAATCATTGGATGGCTTCTGCTGTGGGGAGAGACATTTTAATGAAAGGTGGAAATGCATTCGATGCAGCATGTGCAATTAGTTTTATGCTTGGAGTTGTAGAGCCGCAAATGTCTGGCATTGGAGGTGATGGCTTTATTATGATGTATGACTCAAAGAAAGATAAAGTCAATGTAATAAATGCTACAGGACCAGCCCCAGAATTTTCATATAAAATTGGCGATAGCATTCCTATAAAAGGAATTCAGGCAGCATCAGTCCCAGGAATAGTAAGTGGTGTTATAAAAATGCATAAATTAAAAGGTTCTTTGAGTCTCCAAGAGTGCCTTGCTCCTGCCGTAGAGGCTGCATCTAATGGTGTTGCTTTAAGCCAAGATCAGTCAACATCACTAAAGTCAGACTCTAAAGCCGAAAATTTTCAAAGTTCTTTGAAGATTTGGGGAGATAAGAAAAAAGGTTTAAAAAATTTTGGAGACAGAGTAATTAACAAAGATTTAGCAGAAACATTAAAATTAATTTCTATTGAAGGAGAAGATGCTTTTTATAGAGGCAAAATCGCTGACAAAATTGTAAAAATTTCAGATGAAAATGATGGATTATTTTCAATAAATGATTTCAAAAATTTTGAAGCAGAAATTCAAGAGCCTATCAGCACTACATATAGAGGTTATGATATTTTTGAGGCACCACCTAATTCTAGTGGAATAACATTACTTCAGCAATTAAACATCATTGAAAATTTTTCTCAAA
>CENY01010207.1_pt1 | contig 14124 bp, 18 predicted proteins | sample 356181 | NCBI WGS metagenome assembly CENY01 (sample SAMEA2619840, study PRJEB7988) | marine metagenome | isolation source: saline water (ENVO:00002010), including
TTCAGTGAATGTAAAAAGAACATTATAACATTAATTATAGAATAAGAAAGTACGAAAAATGACAGATTCTAAAATGACAATCAAGGATTTAAAAAAAATAGTAGATTCCTTTGTTGACGAACGTAATTGGAAAAAATTTCATAGTCCAAAAAATTTGTCTATGGCGATATCTATAGAGGCTTCAGAGTTAATGGAATTGTTTCAATGGCTTGATTTGGATCAAGCAAAAGAAGTAATGAAAGCAGGAAAAATAAGAGATGAAGCTTTAGATGAGATTGCAGATATTTTTATTTATACATTAGCTTTTTGTAATACAAATGAGATTGATATTAGTAAAGCTTTAATCAATAAAATGAAGAAAAATATAAAAAAGTATCCGGTTGATAAATTTAATGGCCATTTTTAAAAAAAATGAAATATTTAATTCACAAAGTTTTTTTAAGTGTAGATTGTAATCTATGAATAAGCAGGGAAGAAATAAACTTTGCGATTGTGGTAGTGGTAAAAAATATAAAGTTTGTCATGGTAGGATAGATAAAGGGTTAAATCAGCAATGGATGATTATTTTTGCAATTGGAGCAATCTTTTTAATTTTCTTTTTTGTTTTATCCGATTCAAACTCTACAAATACTACCAATACCAATATAGCGCCATTACCTAGAATGCCTAGTACAGTTGGAAATGCTGGCTATCAACAACCGCCAGGTGAAGCGCCTCCAGGGAAAGTTTGGTCACCAGAGCATGGTCATTGGCATGATATAAACCCCAATACACCACGTTCAACTTCGTTGCCAACAAATAATATGCCTAAACAACAACCGCCAGGTGAAGCGCCTCCAGGGAAAGTTTGGTCACCAGAGCATGGTCATTGGCATGATATAGAATAATTATTTTTATTAATTAATCTTCAGAAATATCAATTGTAATTCCTAATTGCTCTGCTACAATAGCTGCAGAGTCAATTTCCGCTGATAAAACCATTCCATCCGCATCGATTAATTCAGTAATCTTTGGAGCTAGTTCATTTTGAAGTTGTTCTTGATTATAGTGATCCTTGAGTTTACTGCATATAATAATAAGATGGTTTTTTCGCTCAAAGTTATCCATGGGAAGAATTGTTTGATACGCGCTCTGTAATATCTCTTGGGCTCGATCGGGTGTATGATCTGGAAACATCGCACTTAATGTATCTGCCCATACTTCTTTTTCTTCCCAATCAATTTGGTTATCTGCTATTTGTAGACAAGAAAATAAATGTGTTACTAATTCTAATGGTGTAAGATTATTTAATGACATAATTATTCCTTTTTCCAGTCACTTGTTGAAATGGTCTTTAAAGCCAAAGCGTGAATTTCTTTCTTAATCATACCATCTAATGCTTTATAAACAAGTTTATGTTGTTCTAATAATGATAATCCTTCAAAAGCATTAGAAACAATTTCAAGTTTATAGTGAGCACCTCCATCGTAGTTTTTATGATTAACATGTTTTTCCGTATTATTGTTGATTGATAAAAAATCAATATTCATTGCCTTGTTTAATCGTGATTTAATTTTATTATCTAAATTCATTTATATAAATTTTAATTTAATTTGATATGTAAATTATACGCTAATGGAAACCCCAAATCAAATACAACTTACGGAAAAAGATAAAGAACGCTATAGAAAAGAAATCGAAGCAATTGATATAAATATTGAAAATTCAGTCATGCAATTAATACCAGAAAAGCTAGAAGTATTAATCAATTTACCACAATTAGATGATGCACAATTGCAATTGGTTAATGATGTAGCAAAACTATATCAGTTTATTTCCGCTTACCCAATTCAAAGTAAAGAGTTAAAACAAAAAATACTATTTGCTTTACAATATTTTGTTGACCCAGATGATGATATTCCCGATAGTATACCTAATCTAGGTTTTATTGATGACGCTGCAGTCGTACGGTGGATTGTTGATGATATTATTGATGATAATATAGATATCATCAAGGCATAATTCTTTATTTTCCTAATTCTTCTTCAGAAAACTGAAATTGACACCGGGGGCACCACCATGGTTTACCAAAATACGCAGGATTATTTTCATTTAATTGCATTGGTGATTCACATTTTGGACAGTTTCGTTCTGTACCTTCATCAGGCCACTTATAATCAGGTCTAAATTTTAATGATGGATCAGGAGTATGATGTTCATTCATGGTTCAAATTTACTTATTTTATTTTAAGCTACAAAAATCTTATTTATTGAATCAGATTGATAGCCAGATTAATTCCATAATAAATATAATAAAAGCAATTCCAATATATCTAACTACACGCGCCTCAGCTCTCGCAGCCTTAAGATAGCTATATTGATTTTGGTAATATAAAAAGACTTCTTTTACTGCTCCCGGAGGTACGTAGATTCGTTTTACAGCATCTGAGAACATAATATGATCTCTTACTCTTTCTGTTTCTTCAGGAGGTAAATAACTGACTTCATGAAATCCAGGTAAAACAGGAATAGGTTCTAGTATTGGTGTTTCACCAATAAAAACTCCATCAATAAAAAGGGGGACACCCAAACTATCTGCTTTTATATCTAAAAATCCTGTATATACAGCAAATCCAGAACTTACCGTGTCTACCTCCTGCGCATAAACAAATGAAATTGAAGTATAAATGAAGCATAATTTTACAAAATGCATGTTCCAAATTATTCTTAGAAGATTTTTGATTCAACAAGTTAATTGGTTGTATTTACCATATAGTCATTAGAATTTTCCAACAGATTTTGTTAGGATTAATTTGAAAAATATAAACTACATTATATTTATTGTTCTGCTATGCAGTTGCTCCTGCGCTTATTTTAATACATTTTATAATGCTGAACAGTATTTTAAAAAGGCAGAAAAAATAAGATTAGAAAAAGCAGGGGAATCAATCCCAATTTCTGCTATTGATGATTATTCAAAGGTAATTGAAAAATCAAAAAGGGTTATTGATGATTTTCCTGATTCAGATTATAGAATGGATGCTCTTTTATTAATTGGTAAATCGCATTTTCATCGACAAGAGTATCGTTTAGCAGAAGCAACATTTCAGCAGTTTGATGATGAATTTGGCGTTGAATTTCCTTTTGAGAGTGGATTTTGGAAGGCAATGGTAAAATGGAGACAAGGAAGATCTCAGGCTGCCCTAGATGATCTAAATGAAATTTTAGGCAGCGAATTGATTTCTGAACAGCGATCTAAAGTATATTTATCAATTGCAGAAATACAGCTAGAGTTAGATTTAGATACTAATGCTCTTGATAATTTGCTAAAAGGCGCAGAGCTAACATCTGACACTGATCAAAGAGGACAAATTTATTATCGAATTTCAACATTAGCATTTGATAAACAAGATTATGATTTAGCATTACGGGCAAATAAGAATCTTATTCGATATACGACTTCTAAAAAAAGAATTGAAGAGGCAAAGCTACAGATTGTTCGCATTCATCGCATTTTGGGTGACTGGGATATAGTTATGTCCGAAATAAAAACAATCTTAACAGATGATCGATTTACAAGAATACATGGAAGTTTAGAGTTGGAATTAGTTCAGCTTTATCAAATGAAAAATGAAAATAGTTTAGCAAAAAATCGATTAGAATCCATTATTACAGATTATCCAAGAACAGAGACCTCTGCTGAGGCATATTATATGTTAGGAGAAATTGCAATTAATGAAAATTGGGATTTAGATGACGCAGAAAAACAATATAGTCAAGTTACAAGAGAGTTTCGCAAATCACAGTACACACCAACTGCTAATCTTCGGGTAAAACAAATTAAATCCTATAATGAATCAATGTCATCAATAAGTGAACTACTTAATAATATAGTAACAAAAATAAATTCTGATACAACTAATAATGATTCAACAGAAGTAACTATATCTCATGCAAATAATAATAATGTAAATTATGAATCTTTAGCAAATCATTACTATAATATGGGTGAATTAGAGGCGTTTCATTTTAATCAACCAAAGAAAGCAATTAATAACTTTCTGATGATTGTTGATAGTCTTCCAAAAACATCTAAATATAGTAAGTCATTATTTGCAAGTTCATATATTGCTGATCAAGATGGTGATTCAGCTTTAGCTATTATATTACGAGATTCATTATTAAAACAATTTCCTAGATCAGAATATGCAGAATATTTGCGTATTCGTTATAATATGCCAGATTTAGATGGATCATCAAATCAATTATTTCGTGAAGGTGAAATTACATGGATAGATGAACCAATGAATGCACTAGGCATATTTAAAAAAATTTTAAAACAGGATAAGGATAGCGATGTTTCAGCACGATCCGCAATGTATATTGCTGTTAAGTATGACCGTTTTTTTTCTATAGCGGATAGTGCCCTTTATTATTATGATTGGCTCCAAAAATATAAACCTGAAAGTGAACAGGCGTTGGTTACTATTGACCGATATAATGAATTAAAAAATGTAATATCAATTTTAAATGAAGCGGATTCATTTAAGTCCGTTGATATAATTGACACTTCTATTATTGTAAATAATAATGTATCTAATGATTCAATTGATGATAAGGTAGATAATTAAACTAATTTTTTAATTCTAATTATATGAATAAATATTTTATAGCTGCACCGTTTGGTAATTATTTAAAATATAAGTCATATTCAAATGTTATTTCAGTAACAGGTACATGGACAATGAAGTCTAGAGGGGGCGTGCTTAAAAGATTGTGGAAGATATGCACAACGCTTCGTTATAATCGTAAATATCAAGGTTGGGTTAATAAATTAGGTTTACCAAATCCAGGTATTTTAGTTGGTGTTAAAAAAACTACTCCAAATGAAATTCTATCTATAGGGGAGGTGGAGTCTGGAGATTTTAAAAAAATTGCTGAATTAATACCAGACGAACAATCTCTTGAAATTAATTTAAGCTGTCCAAATATTGAGCATGATAAAATTATATCCTGGGATGATACTAGATTATTTACTAATTCAATAAAAAGAAAATACTGTATAGTTAAAGTATCACCGCTAACAACTGTTGATGAGCTAAAATATCTTATAGATGATATTGGCTTTAAACAGATACATTGTTGCAACACCTTGCCAGTTAAAGAAGGTGGTTTATCTGGAAAAACTTTACGTCCATATGTTAATAAAATGATTGATGTTATTCGAAGTAATTGGGGAGATTCAATAGAAATAATAGCAGGTGGTGGAGTTAAAAACTTTAAAGATGTGAATGACTATCTAACATTTGGTGCTAATCATATTTCTTTAGGGACGATTTGTTTTACACCGTGGAAAGTTAAAGCACTTATAAATAATTAGACCGCAATGAATATGATTGTATACTTAAGTTAAAATAATGATTAGAATATTATTTATCATATCAACATTTATTTTATTTCAATGTACCAATTCACCACGTTATGGAGCTTCAGCTACTTCAAAAAAAACATTAGATCCTAAATCATTTAAAACGATGAAACGAGTTCCTAAAGTGATTACTGGGATAAGCTCTTATTATGGAACAGATTTTCATGGAAAATTAACAGCAAATGGCGAGGTGTATGATATGTATGGCTTAACTGCAGCACATAAAACATTGCCATTAAATACAATTGTACGTGTAACGAATCTTTCTAATAATAAATCATTGATTTTGAGAATTAATGATAGAGGTCCATATATTAAAGGAAGAATATTAGATTGCTCTTATGGGGCTGCTAAAAAACTAGGCTTTATTGCTCAAGGCACTACCAAAGTAAGGATAGAATTAATAGAAGTAGGTGATAATAAATATATGAAGCACAAATCTGGATCTTAATTGATATATTTACCATCCAATATTGATAATAGAGCTAATTAGATGTATTTTCGCCTCGATTTTCACTACTAATCATGAATCAACTTTCAAATAATAGAACAATTATTAATATCATTGGTGTCCCATCCATAATATATTTATTATGGAACGGAGGATTATTATTTGCTTTATTTGTTTTATTGGTTATGATAATTGGAATGAATGAATTTTATCGTTTAACTACTAATAAAGACCAATCACCATTAAATATTGTTGGCTATATTTTTACATTTATACTAGCTGGATATTATTACATGTCAAATAATCTAAATTCATTTACGATTATTTCAGAACGTGAGTTATTATCATATTCCTTATCAATTCTAATCATTATCCTTTTTATGATAGAAATGAGTAGAAACATTAAAAATCCCACAAAAAATATTGCAATCACAGTTTTTGGTATTCTGTATGTTCCTTTATTATTAGGAACTTTAATTGCTCTTCGAAATCTAGATACTGCAAATCATACATACTTTACAATTTGTATGATAATATCTATATGGATATGTGATTCTGCAGCGTATGTTTTTGGTCTTAAATGGGGAACAAAGAAAATATTACCTAAAATTAGTCCAAACAAATCATGGGTTGGCTGTATTGCAGGATTATCATCATCTTTTATTATATATGCTGTATTTAAATATCAAGCAATCTTACCAGAGATAACTACCGTTGACATTTTTGTTCTAGCATTAATTACTGGTTTTTTCGGTCAAGCAGGTGATTTTGCTGAATCTTTAATTAAAAGAGATCTTGGTGTAAAGGATTCTGGTACATTATTATTGGGTCATGGAGGAGTTCTTGATCGATTTGATTCAATTATCTTTTCTAGTCCATTGACATACATTTATTTAAACTTATTTTATTTTCCTAGAGTTTCATAATGAAGGAATTGAAATCAATACTTGCAACTGATTGTGGTAGCACTACAACAAAAGCAATACTTATTGAATTTGTTGATGGTGAATATAGATTGCGTTATAGAGGTGAGGCGCCAACAACGGTGGAGGCTCCTTTTGAAGATGTTACAAGAGGAGTTTTAAATGCTGTTATGGAAGTTGAAGAATTATCTAATCGTAAATTGTTAGATGGTGAAAAAATCATTACTCCTCATAAAGATAATGAAGGTGTAGATATCTATGTATCAACAAGTTCTGCTGGTGGCGGACTTCAGATGATGGTTGCTGGAGTAGTTAAATCTATGAGTGGAGAAAGCGCAGAAAGAGCAGCTCTGGGGGCAGGTTCTATTGTTATGGATGTTTTGGCTTCAAATGATGGTCGTAAACCCCATGAAAAAATTACCAGGATACGACAATTACGTCCAGATATGATATTGTTATCCGGTGGAATTGATGGAGGTACAACAAAGCATGTTGTTGAGCTTGCAGAAATTTTAAAAGCCGCTAATCCACAACCTCGATTAGGAAGTGAATACAAATTGCCTGTTATATATGCTGGGAATAATAAAGCTCGTGATGAAATAAAAAATACATTAGCAGATCAAACTGATCTTACTGTAGTAGAAAATATTCGTCCAATATTAGAGAGGGAAAACTTGAATCCGAGTCGCGACAAAATTCATGATTTATTTATGGAACATGTTATGCAACAGGCTCCTGGGTATAATAAATTAATGAGTTGGACAGATGCTCCAATCATGCCAACGCCTGGTGCAGTTGGTTCTTTAATTGAGATGATAGCTGAGGAAGAAAATATTTCTGTAGTTGGTGTTGATATTGGTGGTGCAACTACTGATATTTTTTCTGTATTTCAAAATCAATTTAATCGAACGGTTAGCGCCAACCTCGGAATGAGTTATTCAATTTGTAATGTCCTTGCGGAAGCTTCTCTTAAAAATGTATTACGTTGGGTTCCTTTTGATATTAATGAAGAAGAATTAACAAATCGTATAGGCAATAAAATGATTCGTCCTACTACTGTACCTCAATCAATGGAAGAATTAAAAATTGAACAGGCAATAGCTAGAGAAGCTTTAAGGTTGTCATTTATTCAGCATAAATCATTTGCTGTTAACCTTAAAGGTGTTCAAAAGGAAAGAACCATATCTGATGCTTTTGAGCAATCAGATTCAGGATTATCGCTTGTTGATATGATGGAATTAGACTTACTTGTTGGCTCAGGAGGCGTTCTGTCTCATGCTCCTAGAAGAGAGCAATCAGCAAGAATGTTAATTGATTCATTTCTTCCAGAAGGGATTACTCAATTAGCAGTAGATTCTATTTTTATGATGCCTCAATTGGGAGTTCTTGCGAATATTGATGAGAAGGATCTTGCTGAAAGCGCAAGAAAAGCTGCATTAGAAGTATTCAATAAAGATTGTCTTATTCGTTTAGGAACATGTATTTCTCCAGTTGGTAAAGCAAATCCAGGAGATGAGATATTGACAGCTACATTGGTGATGCCAGATCAATCTGAAAAACAAGTTATATTACGTCAAGGAGAGCTTTTATCTATTCCTGCTGAGTATGAACCAATAGATGCTAAATTAACCCCTGCAAAAGGAATGGATGTTGGTGCAGGTAAAAATGAGGAAATTAATACAACTTTATATGGGGGTGTAGTTGGATTAGTCTTTGATGGTCGCGGTAGGCCGTTTCATCTACCAACGGATAATGATAAAAGAATTGAAAGCCTAAATATATGGAGCAATGCAATGAATGAATATCCAGTTGGAGAAGATAAATAATTATGGCACATGCATATACACCAGGATTAAAAGTACTTGAAAACACATCTGTTGAAAAAGAGAGAAGATTACCACTTAAAGGGGAAGTTTTGGTGGATAAGGGTACAGATGTTTCTCCGGAAAAAATAGTCGCAAGAACACATTTGCCGGGAAATGTTCAAATGGTTAATGTTGCCAACTTATTAAACGTAGATGCTCAAGATGTTCCAGGCTTTATGTTAATCGATATAGGTAAAAATGTTTCAAAAGATGATTTGCTTGCAGAAACAAAGGGTCTTTTTGGATTGTTTAAATCTGAAGTAAAAAGTCCAGTTGATGGTGTTGTTGAATCGGTTTCCAGTGTTACGGGTCAGGTTGTAATTCGTGAAGCACCTGTTCCTGTAGAAGTAGATGCATATATGAATGGAAATGTTTCAGAGATAATGGATAAAGAAGGAGTTGTTATAACTTCAAATGCAGTATTTATTCAAGGGATCTTTGGTATGGGTGGTGAGAATAGAGGAAATTTACGTGTGTTAGTAAATGACCGTGAAGATGAATTAAATGAAGAGATGATTACAGCTGATATGAAAGGTAGTGTCATCGTTGGAGGATCATATATTAGTCTTAAGGCATTTAAAAAAGCAATCAGTGTTGGGGTTTCAGCAGTTGTTGTTGGTGGATTTAATTATCATGATTTGAAAGAGATACTAGGATATACATTAGGTGTTGCTATAACTGGATCAGAAGATATTGGCACATCATTAATTTTAACGGAAGGATATGGGAAAATACCGATGGGATCTAGATCTTTTGATATATTAAAAAAACACGATGGAAATTTTACTTCTGTAAATGGTGCAACGCAGATTAGAGCAGGGGTAATACGGCCAGAAATTGTTATACCAATCAATAATGTTGATGACTTAGATTCTAATGTAAAGAAAAATGAAATGGGAATTACTGAAGGTAGTTTAGTGCGAGTGATAAGATCTCCTTACTTTGGTCAAATAGGTACTGTAAAAGCATTGCCTCATGAACTGCACAAAATGGAATCTGAAACAATGGTTCGAGTTGCAGAAGTAGAAATAAATGATCAAAAGTTTGTAATTCCTAGAGCAAACCTAGAGATGGTGGAGACTAATTAAAATTTATTATGAATAATAATATAAAATCTGAACAACAGTTTATTCGAAGTATTGCAGCAAAAATTCATCAATCTGGATTTATAACACCTGTAATATTTTTTTTAGAATTGACTAAACCATTATCTTTGATTGGAAGCCATATTATGATATTTTTCGGTCCTATAATCAATGCATTTATTAATACAGAAGGATATTATAAAGCAGCAGAAATATTTGAAAAACCTGAAAACGTTGAATTTCTTATTCAGGAAATAGAAAAATTAGAAGAAAAAGTTATACATGCTGAAAGATAAAGAGTTTTGGTTGGTAGCAGGCGGTTTATCGCTTGCATTTATTATTTACTGGCTAGTAGGCCTTCCCCTTCTTAAAGAAGAGCGAATTGTCATGCTGCTTGTTATTATGGTTATGTCAGCAAATTTAATTTACTATACAAGGTTTGCTAGGAGAGGTGGAGAAATATTTCTTCGAACAATACCCGGGCTAAAAGCTGTAGAAGAAGCTGTTGGCCGTTCAACGGAGATGGGTAAATCTGTTTTATATGTCCCTGGGATTATGGATATGGATCAAGTTGAAACTGTAGCGGGGGTGATTATTTTAGGTCATGTCTCTAAAATGACTTCTCGCTATGAAACCAGCTTAAATGTTCCTGTTTCTCGCTCTATTGTTATGAAAGCTGCTAGAGAAACAGTCAGAGAGGCTTATACAATGGAGGGTCGACCTGACTTATTTCAAGATGATATGGTTCATTATCTTACGGATGATCAATTTGCTTATGCAGCTGGTGTAAATGGGATCATGGTTAGAGAAAAACCTGCTGCTTGTCTATATATGGGTAAGTTTTTTGCAGAATCATTAATTTTAGCTGAAACTGGAAATTCAATTGGCGCCATTCAAATAGCGGGAACCGCTTCGCAATCGCAAATACCATTCTTTGTTACTGCTTGTGATTATACTCTTATTGGAGAAGAATTTTTTGCTGCAAGTGCTTATTTATCTCAATCGCCTGAATTAATGGGCGGTCTTAAAGGGCAGGATATGATGAAAGCAGGTGTAACTGTAGCAATTTTAGTTTCATTGTTTATGCGAATTTTATTTGATCTGGGATTAATTAAATGGAATATAATTTCAATCCTAACGGTGCAGTGAGAAATTAATAATGCTTTGGAAGAGACAAATACCAATTTTAATAGCAACGGTTGTTGGTTTATCAACTCTGTTCGGTTGGTTTATTGATCATGCTGGAGTAGAGTCATTTGTTAATGATGATGCAACGCAATGGTATGATATTTTAGCTAGTTTTGCAATTTTTCTTGGAGCATTAAATCTTATGAAGCTACAAGGTAAAAAAGTTGTTAAACAGCAATCCGGTTGGCAGTATAGTTTATTTGCTATTGGAGGCTTCTTATTTGCAATAGTTGCTGGATTTATTTATAAAGGAAATGATGCCGTTGAATGGGGTGTGCATGTAACAAGTAAAGGAACTTTATTTAAATGGATGTTTGAATATATGTTCACGCCATTATCTGCCACAATGTTTGCCCTTTTAGCATTTTTTGTTGCCTCGGCTTCCTACCGCGCATTTCGTGTGCGAAATCTTGAAGCTACGCTACTACTTGTCTCTGGAATTATTATTATGGTTGGTAGGGTTCCCCTAGGAAGTAGTATCTCTAGTTGGTTTGTGATGTATTTGCTTGTTCTTATTTTAGCTATTTTTGCAAATATTAAATTCAAAGATAAGAAAATAACATTCGGTACATTATTAGTTGGAGTATTGGTCGTAACAGTTTGGGGGGCCTTATTAGGATGGCCAGTTGATCAGCCGGGATTGTTTTATTTACCAGTTCTTCAGGATTGGATATATAATAATCCTAATGTTGCAGGTGCTAGGGCAATTATGATTGGTATTGGCTTGGGCATTTTTGCAACATCAATTAGATATATACTCGGAATTGAAAAGTCTTATATAGGTGAATAATGGAAAAAATATCTGATTATATATTAAGAGCTGGTACTATAGATAGAAGATGGATTTTTCTTATCATTGGTTTAGCAGTATTATTGCCCTTATTTTTTCCCCTTGGGTTACCTATACGTGCAACACTTGCAACTCAAAAAGTATATGATGCGGTTGAAGGTTTAGAGAAGAACTCGAAAGTTCTTGTTTCTTTTGAATATGGTCCAAGTACAAAACCTGAGATCCATCCAATGGCTATAGGTCTATTAAGACATTTATTTACTAATGGTCATAAAGTCTATGTGACATGTCTTTGGCCTGATGGACAATTCATGGCAGATGAGGCGTTGGAAGAGGTTGCAGAAAAAGAATTTAATCTTACATATGGTGAAGACTATGTGGTTTTAGGTTTTCGTCCAGGTAATGAGGCTGTGGTTAAAGGAATGGTAAGCAATATTCGAAAACTGTTTACTACTGATTCTCGTGGAACTTTAGTTGATAAAATTCCTTTGATGGAAAATATTAACAAAGTTGAAGATTTTGATTTTATTTTTTCGGCATCTGCAGGGTATCCTGGAACTCTTGAATGGGTACAGTATGCTTCTGATCCAACTGGTGTGCCATTAAGCACTGGAACAACATCTATAATGGTTAATGATATAATGCCAATGGTAAATAGTGGGCAGGTTCAAGGTATACTTGCTGGAATGCCAGGTGCAGCAGAGTATGAAGCATTAATTGGTTCTCCTGGAATAGGAACAAGTGGGATGGATGCGCAATCTATTGCACATTTAGTTATCGTGCTTTTCATTGTATTTGGAAATATTACCTATTTTATTGAAACACAGAGGTCAAAAAAGTACTAATGATAGGTCCTTGGATAGCTGCATTTCTTACGCTTGCGATTTTTTCGTACTTATATAAGGATAATCCTTTTTATAAAGTAGCAGAGCATTTATTTGTTGGTATTTCTACTGGTTACTGGACATCTATGTTTTTCTGGACTCAAATACAGCCTAACCTATTTGGAAGATTGTGGCCTGCATCAGAATACAATTCTGACTTATTATGGTACAAATTATATAATTTGCTTGGCGTTTTTAATTCTGTTTTTCCTGATGGCGGAATTGATAAAGGGCATCATATGGAATTACTTTATTTATTACCATTTGCTTTAGGAATAATGATGTTACTAAGTGTTTCTTCAAAGCTAAGCTGGATGGCTCGATGGGGTATTGCATACACTGTTGGAATGGCTGCTGGTTTAAGAGCATATGGGTTTTTGAACTCTAATGTTTTGGGTCAAATTAAAGGTTCTGCTTTTCAAATATTTAATTCTGATTTGCCTTTCTTTGCCTTAGCCGGTGAAAGTATTTTTAATAATTTTATTATTCTTATTGGCACGATAACAGGCCTTATGTATTTTTATTTTAGTAGAGAGCATACTGGTAACTTTGGAAAACTCAGTAAGCTTGGTATATATTTTTTAATGATTAGTTTTGGCGCTTCATTTGGTTTTGCTGTTATGGGAAGAATTTCATTATTAATTGGTCGTTTTGTAGATTTGATTTCATATTCTAGTTCTACCTATAATCATGCGACACTTTGGCTATTGTTAGCAATGATTATATTATTGGGTTATTCAGCTTTCTCAGATAAGAATAATGCTTCTGAGGATGAGTCAACCATGGAACAATAGTTATTACATTTATACGTATCTAATTGAATATTATTTTAATAGATCATACATCAAAAAATTCTGATCATATCATTGGATTTTTAAAAACAAATATTTCTAAATAATACTAGTATGAAAGATTTACTTAAAAAATGTGGAATAGATAAAAACAACTTTGGAAGTTGTGTTGGTGGCATGGACTGGATGTCCACTAATGATGCGGGTGAAAATATTTCATATTCTCCGAGCGATGCATCAGTGATTGCTTCTGTATATGAAGCAAGTGTTGATGATTACGAGCATATTGTATCAAAAGCAACTTCTTCTTTTGAAGAATGGCGAAAAGTTCCTGCACCTATTCGAGGAGATTTGGTAAGAGAAATGGGTAATGCTTTAAGAAAAAATAAAGATGCATTGGGTCGTCTTGTTTCTTTGGAAATGGGAAAAATTAAAGAAGAGGGGTATGGTGAAGTACAGGAAATGATTGATATTGCTGATTTTGCTGTTGGGCAATCACGCATGTTATATGGAAAAACAATGCATTCTGAGCGCCCAAGTCATCGAATGTACGAGCAATGGCATCCTTTAGGGCCTATTGGTGTTATAAGTGCTTTTAATTTTCCTGTGGCAGTTTGGGCTTGGAATGCATTTATTGCTGCTGTTGCTGGAGATGTAGTCATTTGGAAGCCATCTAGTAGCACTCCTTTAACTGCAATAGCTGTTCAACATATCTGTAATGATGTGTTAAACAAGCATGG
>CENY01103739.1_pt1 | contig 14092 bp, 10 predicted proteins | sample 356181 | NCBI WGS metagenome assembly CENY01 (sample SAMEA2619840, study PRJEB7988) | marine metagenome | isolation source: saline water (ENVO:00002010), including
AGAACATCCGCTCATAGAAGTCTGTGATAGACAGGAGTTTGCCCACGCCAATGCTTGTTTTCCCCTAGAAAATGGGGATGTGCTAGTAAGTTTCAGGAGAACTCATACTTTGGCAATCATCGATCGAAATACTAAAAGATTTCGTTGGATGAAAAAAGATATTATGTGGGGAACGACACATGACGTTCAAATGTTGGACAACGGTAATCTACTATTTTTTGCAAATGGCATTTATACACCTTTAAACCCATTCTCCCGTGTGATCGAATTAAATCCTGAAACCGGTGAAGAGGTTTGGGATTATCGTGGTCAGCCCACCTGGACATTTTTTAGTCCTAATATATCCGGAGCACAAAGGCTGTGGTCTGGCAATACATTGATTTGTGAGGGCCAGATGGGTCGAGTTTTTGAGGTAACCCCGGAACAGGAAATTGTATGGGAGTATGTTTCACCATTTTTTGGTGGTTACAATTGGTTCGGACTTGAACGGGGAGGTTCCGGTAATTCACTATTCCGTGCTTATCGGTATAGTCCAATTTCTGAAGAGATAAACGGAAGAGTTAAGTCACCTTACATGAGCTAAGAAAAAATATCTTATAGCAAATTCGTTATTTCCCTTTTATTCAGGAAAATTGTTATAAAGCCTATAAATCAATGGGGCTCAGCGGTTTTTTTCCTCGAATTAGATCTGAAGCCTTCTCCGCCATCATGATTATAGGAGCATTGATATTACCCCCGGGCATGTCCGGGAAAACGGAAGCGTCTATTACCCGCAAGGCATCAATGCCCCTAAGTCGAAATTCGTTGTCGACGACTGCCATTTCGTCTTTATCAGTGCCCATTTTACAGGTTCCGGCAGGGTGGTGTACAGTCCACGCAGTTTGCCGAATATATTCGTCAATATCTGCTTTAGCGGTGACGCCGGAACCCGGTTGTAATTCTTTGCCGCGGAATGGATCTAATGGTTTCTGGCTGGCTATGTGGCGAACCATATCGAACCCAGTTCTAAGCGTTTCCCAATCTTTTTCCTCAGAGAGAAAGTTTTGGTGTATGGCTGGTTTTGTCAGAGGGTTGTCTGATTTTAACCTTATTTCACCGCGGCTTTCGGGATGGAGAACTGCAGGCCGACACATAAAGGCATCCTTGGGTTTTTTACGAATTCCCGGAAACCAGGGTTGTGACTCTGGCGGGATAAACCTTGTTAATAGCTGAATATCTGGTTGGTCAAGAGCTTCATCGCTTTTCAAAAAAGCCATTATGGGTCCCGGCATTTCGGTTCCAAAACCTTTGCCAAAGAAATAAGCTCTAAGCATTGCGAGTGCAATTCGATCGTAACGCAATCGCCCAACAAATGGACCATCGTGAGTTCTTTCGAATTCAATTCCAACGCCGATATGATCTTGCAAGTTTTGGCCTACACCAGGTAATGAATTTACACATTCGATATTGTGTTCATTCAGGTGTTCAGGGCTCCCAATTCCTGACAGCATTAGTAATTGTGGCGAGTTTATTACCCCACCTGATAAAATTATTTCCTTGTTTGCGAGTGCAGTTCCAACTTGTCTTTTATTTAAATAAGTAATCCCCGTGGCTCGCTTCTTCTCTATCAAAATTTTGGTAACAGTCGATTTTTGAAGAATCGTAATATTTGGTCTTTTTGCTGCCGGGTGAAGGTAGGCTGCCGCTGCACTGCACCGTCGTCCCCTGCGAATAGTCGACTGCATTACGCAAAAACCCTCGTTCTTTGTGTTGTAGTCCTCGGTAACGGGGTAGCCGGCAGACAATCCCGCTTCAAGCCATGCTTCTTTTAACGGGTCAGGGTAAATATTCTTTATCGTGGTTAATGGTCCTCCGCTTCCACGAATTTCTGTTTCGCCATATTGCCAATCTTCTGATTTCTTAAAATATGGCAAGGCATGAGCGTAAGACCAGCCCTTTAAGCCTAAATTCTCCCAACGGTCAAAGTCCTTAGGATGACATCGAACGTAAGCCATGGCGTTAATGGATGAGGAACCTCCTATCACTCTCCCTCGAGCGCATTCAATTTCTCTGTTGTTTAACGCAGGTTCTGGCTCTGTAAAATAACCCCAGTCGTGTAACCGGTTAAATAGTATTTTCCCCCAGCCCAGTGGAACTTGAATAAGAGGGTCGCGGTCTGAGCCGCCGGCTTCGACTAGTAATATAGTTGCATCTTCATCTTCAGAAAGCCTGTTAGCTAGAGTACAGCCCGCGGACCCGGCGCCAATAATTATATAATCAAATATTCTATCCACACTCATTAGAGCCTACTTTCGATAAATAAACGCAGAAGGGCCAGGCTAATAAGCCTGGCCCGCCAGTACTTTTAACATATTAGTAAAATTATTAAGGTGCCTTTGTTGAAGCGGTCTTTAGCACTCCTTGTAAAATATTATACATTTTTTGAGTTTTTGGATTGCCTCCAAGAAACTCATCACCAAGTGGTGCTAGACGTTTAATGACCGTCGCTTGATCAGTTGATGACAAACGGATTACCTCAGCTCCATTTTTCTTCCAAAGGGCTTCTGCTTTTTTATTTGCATCGTAAGCATACTTGCCGGCAAAAGCCTCTGCATCGCGACCGGTTTTTATAACCAGTTTTTGCAGGTCACTGGACAGCTTTTTCATCCACCTTTTGGAAATGAAAAGGGCGCTCGGGATCATCCCGGACTCTATTAAGGTGATTGATTTAGTAGTTGTATAAAATTTTGATGCACCCATTACCACAATGGAGCTCCGACAGGCATCAATCGTTTTTCTTTGCAGGGCCGGCAGTACTTCCAAGTATGGCATTGGCACGCCTGTCATACCCAAAACCTTTGCAAGTTTACTTTCCATCTTTGTTGCAAGAACTCGGACTTTCAAACCTTTAAGGTCTGCCAGAGTTCGGATGGGCTTACGAGATGCGATTGATGACGGTCCGTAGTTATAGATTGACACCCCAATGATTCCGTGTTTGTCGGCAAGTTTAAGAAACTTGTCTCGAAATTTTGGGGTAGTAAAGGCATTGTGAGCATGCCAAAAATTTTTATATTTTCCTGGTGCATCGGGCGCCTGAAATGCAAGGTTCATACCTGCTAAAAACCCCGGTGGGGAGGCAAAAGCAGCCTGCGCACCGATTTTAAGGTTTTCCAACTGGCGCGGAATTTTTCCCAGCTGGCCAGCTGGAAATACTTTCGCATTAATTTTACCACCACTACGTTTGTTAATTAATTTGGCGTAGTGCTTTGCGAAAGCATGTTGAGGGTCATTGATGGTAACCATACCAACATTCATCTTATGTTGTGCGTAAGCCATCCCCGATGAAAGCATAGTGGCTGCGGCAGTGCAGACTAGGATAGTTTTAATTTTCATTATAATTTTTCCTCTTTTGTTTTAGCCGTTTCTTAACGACTTATAGTTTTCTCAGTTAGTATTTCAGCCTAAAAGCCGGACAAGAACAAGTGAAAGGTCTGGCCAATAAGAAATTACGCCTAACGCGATTATATTGATAATGATAAAGGGAACGAGCCCCGGGTAAAGACTAGAAAGCGGAACTCGGAAGAGTGCCTGGGTAACAAATATATTAAGACCAAAGGGTGGAGTGAACATTCCAATACTGACGTTCACTGTCATGATGATACCAAAGTGAATAGGATCAATGCCCGCCGCAATGATTACAGGTTTCAGTATGGGTGCTAAAACCAAAATTGCTGAAGCCGGATCTAGAACACAACCGACCGCTAATAAAAAAATGTTGATAATCAGAAGAACCATCCAAGGTTGCAAACCGAGGTTATGAATCCAGCTAACCATTTCCTGGGGAACTCCGGCGATAGTCAGTAGGCGCGAAAACAAGGTCGCAGCACCGACAATAATTAACACCTGTGCGGTTAGGTATACCGACTCTATTGTAACTTTCCACAGGCCGGTGAGGTTCATATCACGATATACCCACATTGCTACAATAACGGCATATAGGCATGAAACGCCGGCCGCCTCTGTGGGAGAAAATATTCCAGCATAAATACCGCCAAGGATGATCAGTGGTGTGCCTAGGGCCCATGCCCCCGCTTTAGTACTGCGCGCTACGCGCTTAACTTCAAACCTAGTACCTTCGCGAATGTCGCGTTTTCGGGCATAAAAATATATATAAACACCCATACAGAAAGCGATAAATAGACCAGGGAGGACTCCGGCTATAAACAAGTGCCTAACGGATTCTTCCGCTGCTGCACCATATAAAATCATGGCAATTGATGGCGGTATAATACCGGCAATCGCGCCTGATGATGCTAAAAGACCACTAGCAAACTTTTCAGGATAACCTTTTTCTCGAAGTGATGGAAACAACATGCCTCCAATAGCCGCAACCGTAGCAGGGCTGGACCCCGATATTGCTCCAAAGATGGTGCAAGCGCCTACAGTAGTCAGGGCAATGCTGCCGCGGATTGCGCCCATCAGGGAAACAACCCATTCAACAAGTCGTTGAGAAATTCCTCCTTGCGCCATGATGGCCCCTGCAAAAATAAAAAACGGGACCGCTATGAGTTTATAATTGTCTACACTGCCAAAAAGTTCGATTTGAACCATGGTTATCGGCAAGTCCATTATAAAGAGGATGGTGATAACAGATGAGACCATAAGGATTACAAAAATAGGAAAACCTAGGACAAGAAGGATGATTGGCAAAACGCCCATGACAAGAAACATTTCCATAAATTTATTCCTTCGAAACCGTTTTACCTGCACGTTCTGCAGCAGCTGCCGCTTCACGAAGTGCTTCTACTTGTTCTGCCTCGCTTTCAAGTGTTCCCGTTAAATTTTTACGAAGGCGCAACAGGATGCAGAAAATAATAAATACAAAGGAAGTAGGAATTATTGAATGCATAAGGTTCATGGGCACTTCAGCAACAAGACTGACATGTGTTAGCTCAGCGATTGCAAACCAAGACTGGTAAACAATTAATCCCCCTATAAAAATGAAAACGAAAACCGAAATACCATTTACTATAGTTTTGGGAATAAACGGCAACGTGCGTGACAGGAGATCCATTTTGAGGTGACCGCCATCCCATGTGACAAGGACGCCACCCAAATAAACGGCCCAAACGAGAACATACCCAAGTATTTCCTCAGCCCAAATAATGGGGGCGAGAAATAAATACCTTCCAATGGCATTCGCGACAATTAGGAATACACTCGCGATAAGTAGTGATCCTAAAAAGGCTCGGATGACCGGGAGGATATAACTCCGTACTATTTCCACTTAGGATAGTTTCCTGAATTAATTATTATAATTATTTTTAGGCTAATCGCATGCTACAAAGCATCTGTTTATTTTACAAGCGATGCCTGTAGGAACTTGCACATACTGTCTGTCCCCTCTAGCCTGCGCGAATGTTAAGCGAAGAACAAAATATTAGAGTGACAATTACAGAACCTGGGACCCCGGCAGGAGAGCTTCTGCGCAGATACTGGCAGCCCGCGGCGCTGGTTGAGGAGTTATCTGGAGAAAGACCAGCAGTTGCTGTTGAATTATTAGGTGAACATCTCGTTCTATTTCGGGATGAAAATAATGGTTACGCATTAATTGGTAGAAATTGTCCACATCGTGGCGCAGATCTAAAATTCGGACGCTTGGAAGATGGCGGTATCCGGTGTCCATTTCATGGCTGGTTGTTTGATTCAAAGGGACATTGTCTGGAACAGCCTGCGGAACCGCCGGGAAGTAAATTTCATGAAAAAATCCAGCACAAGGCGTATCCATGTATAGAGCGTGGAGGGATTATTTTTGCCTACCTTGGAGCATCTGAACCTCCGCCATTGCCTTCCTTCGATTGTTTTATTGCGCCGGAGGAATATACCTTCGCTTTTAAAGGTCACATTGATGCGAATTGGCTTCAGGCTCTGGAGGTTGGCATTGACCCCGCACATGCCTCTTTTTTACACCGATTTTTTGAGGATGAAAAACCAGATGAGGGTTATGGACTTCAGTTCAGAGATGCTACCGCGGAGGTCCCTGTAACTAAACTGTTGCGCGAGGCGGTAAGCCCAGAGATTAAAATCGAAAACACCAACTCTGGTTTTCGGATAAAAACGTTACGAGATCTTGGTAATTTTGGTGTGCACGTCAGGGTTACTAATCTTGCCTTTCCTAATGCTATAGTAATACCGATGAGTAATGATATGACTATTAGCCAGTGGCATGTCCCAATAAATGATCGAGAATGTTACTGGTATGCAATCTTTACTGCATTTGAAAATAAAGTTGATAAAATTGCTATGCGAAACCAGAGACGAGAACTTTATAGTTTGCCCGATTATCGACCAATACGAAATAGATCAAATGACTGGGGTTACAATCCTAAGGAACAGGAAACCCTTACATATACTGGAATGGGCCTTGACATTAATGTCCATGATAATTGGGCTGTTGAATCCCCAGGCAGTATCTTCAATCGGAGCCAAGAGCATCTTGGGTCAACAGATAAAGCAATTATTGCCTATCGAAAACTGCTAATCGAAAAGATAAATGTTTTAGAAAGAGGTGAGGTGACGTCAACTACGTCATTGGAACAGGATATGACTGGTCCCATAGCCGTAGATACTATTGGCACAAGGAATAATTTGGATAAATGCTGGTATGACTATGATTGTGCAAGACGAGATCGTTCTCCGTGGGCGAGTATTGATTAATGGCTAATGATGTATCTCATGGGAGGGTCAGATTTGCAGAAAAGTTTGATTTACTGACAGATTTGCAAAAAGAAAAAATCGCGGAAGTTGTTGGGATTGTAGAGGAAGAAAAACTAGAGGTTATTCGTTTATCATTCTCTGATCAACACGGCATCCTTCGGGGAAAAAGTATTGTAGCCAGTGACCTTTTATCCGTGATGACAAGCGGAATTACAATGACAACTACCCTTTTAGCCAAGGACACCTCACATAAGACAGTTTATCCCATATGGACAGATGGAGGAGGTTTCGGGTTAGAGGCTATGACTGGAGCCGGCGATTTTGTGATGGTACCCGATCCTGAAACTTTCAAGGTATTGCCCTGGGCCGAGAAGACAGGTTGGCTCCTTTGTGATATATATTTTCCCAATGGCGAACCAGTTCCGTTTTCTACTAGGGCGCTGTTGCAGCAAGCGGTGAAAAGTATGTCGGGACTGGGCTATAAACTTAAGTTGGGACTGGAGCTCGAATTTCATTTGTTTCAACTAAGACCTGAGCCAATTCGTCCGGAAGATGCCGGACAGCCGGGTCTTCCGCCATCCGTTGATCTTGTATCTCATGGTTTCCAGTATCTTACAGAAATCCGTGGGGATCAGCATGAAACAATAATGTCTTTGATCCGGAAAATGATTTTAGAAATGGGGTTACCGTTGCGTTCAACTGAAGTAGAATTTGGTCCTAGCCAGGTTGAGGTCACATTTCATCCTATGGAACCCGTGGAAGCGGCAGATGCCGTGGTTCAATTTAAAAATGCTGTGAAGCAAATATGCCGCCGTCAGGGTTATCACGCGACCTTTATGTGCCGTCCCAACTTGCCCAATCTCTTCTCTAGCGGTTGGCATCTGCATCAGTCTTTATGGGATATAAAAACAGGTAAAAACTTATTTGTACCTGAAAATGATACCGAGTTATCCCCACTTGGTTTAAATTACGTAGGCGGATTACTCGAGAATGCAAAAGCGGCTTCAGTATTCACAACGCCGACAATCAACGGGTATAAGCGCTACAAGCCTTTTACTCTTGCTCCGGATCGGACTGTTTGGTCACGAGACAATCGTGGAGCAATGATTAGGTCTATTGGTGGATTTGATGACCCGGGGACACGAATTGAGAATAGGGTTGGTGATCCGGCAGCTAATCCATATCTGTATTTTGTATCACAGATTATTTCTGGTCTGGATGGCATTGAAAATGCAATAGATCCAGGCCTGCCTTCGTCTACCCCCTATCAAGAGGAAGGCAAGCCCACATTGCCTGCGAGCCTTGTTGATGCGTTAGCCGCTCTTCGAAAAAGCACGACATTTCGGGAGGCACTCGGCAATGATTTTATAAACTACATCGTTGCTATCAAGGAAGCGGAAATTGCCCGTTTCTTGTCAGAGCCAAACGACTGGGAACATAAGGAATATTTCGATTTATTTTAAAAATCTTTACTAAATAAAATTATCGAACGAATTCCAGTGCAAAACCATCCAAAGGTATATTATCGCGTTGCTTCATTGCCTTAGATTTTTCCCAGGCCTCAGCGGGAGTGGTAGAGGCCTCTAACTCTTTCAGTCGTGGAAATACTTCTTCAGCATAAAGCCTCATCGATGTTTCAGTTTCCTCATGAGTTAGAAATCCTGCCTGGCCCATCATCAGCATGTTGCCAAAACCACCCGAATATTCCCAGAAATTTTTAGCTTGTTCGTAGACTTGATCCGGGGTTCCAGCAAAAACATTTCCTCTCGCCATTTGGTCATCAAGTGTTGCCGTTAGCGGTATTCCCGCACCCCCTCTAGCGCCTTTCATAATTTGCGCCGCTACCTGAGGTGGATGGTAGCCTGGAGGATTTGACCAGTATCCCGGAACCTTGTTGGCGCTCATATACCACAAGAGTTTTTCAGCACCTTCCCGTGCCTTTTTTTCATTTTCACCAACATAAATCAGGGCCAAATAACCTAAACGATCGAAAGGAGCATGTTCTCCATGCATTTGCAAATAATCTTCTCGATATCCGTCGAAAATTTCACGAATTCGTGGATAGCCTGCAAGAAAAACGGCACCGACATGCTTATGCTTTGCAACGGGTGTAGTGCTGTTCCGCCCGCCCATGGTCACCCAGACAGGTGGTGCTGGTTGTTGGTATGGTCTTGGCCAAATATTGATTTGTCTTCCTTGAAACCAACGACCCTCATAATTGAAAGGGCCATCGTGAGTGGTCCAAGCCTTCATGATCATATCATGGGCTTCCCAAAGCCTTTGGCTCCCGCGGAGGGGGGTCCGGTTTGCCGGTGCTGCTTCATAAGGCACGCCCCGCACAAAACCGCATTCCAACCTTCCTTTTGAAATTACATCAATCAAAGCCATTTCCTCAGCGACCCGAATAGGGTTGCGACGATTTGCAATCGGGTTACCTAAAATCAATAATCGTGCTGATTTTGTCTCGCGAGCCAGAATGGCCAGCATCAAGGGAGCGGCAGGAACCATGCAAGTTGCTGTCTGATGGTGTTCATTATTCATTATATCGAGGCCGTAACTTTCGGCCATACACCATAAATCAAGATACCAGTTATAGAGCTCATGACCTCTTTGCGGGTCAAAGTTGGAATTTGGTAAATTAACGCGTATAGATTCATAGTCGTCTTGAGGGGGAAGGTCAGGGTATGCGTCCTCTGTAAACCAATAAGTTCTCATTTTTTTATCCGTTAATTTGTAAAAGCTAAAACTTCGCGGACAAACCGTTCGGTTTGTTCAGCATAAGGTGAGTGTCCCGCCTCCGGGATTAGAACAAACTTGGCCCCAGGGATTAAATCAGCATAAGATTTTCCATAAGCAGGAGTAACGAGGCCGTCACTTTCTCCCCACAGAAAAAGAGTTGGCAATTTGATGCGGTGTAAACGTTGGGGTAATTTCGGGTTATGCATATAGGGTTCCCAAGTGTAAAGACCGAGTGCTATTCGATTGGCCGCCACATCCTGTACCTCTTTGTCTGAAAGGTTACTCATATCCCGAGCGTTTTTCGGGTCATGATACATTAACTTTGTTGCTTGATCTGGCGGGATGCCAAACACATCAACAATATCGCGATCCGTTGGTCCTCCAATTTTTACACCGACCGCATCGACCATAATTAATTTTGAAAATGGTTTGCTATTTATTGATGCGAGTTCTGCTGCTAGCCAGCCCCCCATTGAAATACCCATCAATACGGCATTTTCGATTTTCAATTCATCCAGCACATCAAGGTAAAAATGTGTCAATTCGGGCATACCATCAAAATGTTCTGGGACTTTAGTCCCATTAAAACCTGGGTGAGTAGGCGCTATTACGTCAAATGTTTCAGCTAACTGATCAACGACTGGGTGGTCGGCGATCGAACCCCCGCCGCCATGAAGAAGCAACAGTTGTTGGCCAGCGCCTTTGCGCGTCACAGTACATTCTCCGACCGGAAGTTTTAATAATTGTGAATTTGCGCCCATATCCTCGTGCGACCTCTCTTTTCGATTAATTGTTTATACCTCTAACATAAAGATGAGTTTTAATCTAATGCTGTGAGATTATTTTAATTTCCTGTTTGATGTTTATTTATTTTATAATGGCTATGAATTGCTTTCCAAATGTTGTGTGGTGATGCTGGCATCTCGATATCCTTTATACCATAAGATTTTAGAGCATCTACGATACCATTGAGTATGGTGCCCAGGGCCGGTGTTGTTCCAGCTTCACCCGCAGAACGAATGCCAAGGGGGTTCTTAAGTGTCAAAACTTCATGACATTCGGTTTTGAAGAAGGGCATATCAGATGCTAGCGGTATAGCGTAATCCATTAGTGTTGCTGCAAGTGGCTGTCCATTTTCTGGATCAAAAATGAAGTCCTCGAAAAGCGCTTCACTGGCCCCTTGTACGACACCACCCTGAATTTGACCCGCGACAATGGTCGGGTTTATAACGCGCCCGACATCGTCAACTGCAGTATACCGATCCAAGGAAATTGCTCCCGTTTCTGGATCAATTTCAACCTCACAAATATGAGTACCATAGGGAAAAGCGGGTTCACGCATATAATTTTCCGCGTTTTCTTTTAGCCCGTCACTCAGTTCGTGAGGTAAGTTTGTTGTTTCTCGAATTTTCTTAGCTAATTCAAACCAGTCTATTCGGCGGTCTGTGCCTACAACCTGGAAGATTCCATTATTAAACTCTATGTCGGTAAAAGCAGTTTCCAAGATATATGAGGCAATTTTTTTGCCTTTTTCAATCAGTTTTTCCGCAGCCATTACAATGACAGTGCCTGCCATCCTCATCGAACGACCGGAATGTGAGCCACCTCCAACTGACACAAATGAAGTATCCCCCTGGAGCAATTTTACCTTTTCAAAAGGCACACCAAGCCATTCTGCTGCAACTTGACAGAAGCTTGTTTCGTGTCCCTGACCACTATCTTGGGTTCCAATAATCACTTCAATTTCGTTGTTTTTTGTAAAAGAAATCTCTGCTCGCTCCTGGGGAGCCCCAGAAGAGCTTTCGATATAGCAACAGATGCCTAGCCCTCGGTTTAAACCTTTGGTTTGAGATTGTTCCTTTCGATCATTGAAACTGGCATATTCAGAGAGCGTCAAGGCTCTTTCTAGGCAGTAATGGTATTCCCCGCTGTCATAATTCATACCGAGCGGGTTAGCAAAAGGCATTGAGCAACTCCGGACTAAGTTACGACGCCTGATTTCCACACGGTCAATATTCATCTCGTTTGCGGCAGTGTCTACTAAACGCTCCAAAGCATAAATGACCTCGGGCCTTCCGGCGCTACGATATGGGTTGGTCGGGACAGAATGACTAAAAACTCCTCGTGCATGCACACAGGCAGTTGGTATCGCATATCCTCCAGTAACAATTTCAGCCCCCTTTGACAGTGGAGTGAAAGAGAGTGTATAGGCGCCAATGTTGGATAGGTTATCTGCTTTCATGGCAAGAAAGTTTCCTTCTTTATCCAATGCGAGGGACAGAGAAGTTACCAAGTCACGACCTTGAAAATCAGTAAGAAAACACTCCGTTCGGGTTGTAGTATTCTTGACCGGGCGCCCTAATCGTTTTGCTGCCCACATAACAAGCGGGTATTCAGGAAAAAGGCGGTTTCTCGTTCCAAAATTACCGCCCACATCCTTGGTTACGACCCTGATTTTCTCGGGCTCTAAACTAAAGATTTTAATTAATTCCTTTTTATATCTTACTGCACCTCCTCCCCCGGCGAAAAGGGTTAAAAGACCAGTGCGCGGATCATAGTTACCCAGCCCGGCCCTTGGCTCCATAGGTACACCGGTATTTCGCGTTATACGAAATTTCATACTCGTGATGTGGAAAGCATTGGAAAATGCAGTTTCGGTGCTCTCACAATCACCAAAAGTGGTATCTAGACAAATATTTTCAAGGTTTTCTTCCCAAACTAAGGGAGCATCATCTTTTGTTGCAGCTTCTGTAGCTGTCACTGATGGAAGCACTTTGTATTTGATTTCCACCAGTTCAGCCGCGTCAGCGGCAAGTTCTGCTGTTTCGGCGATCAGCATGGCCACGGGTTCGCCGACAAATCGAGGTTTTTCTATTGCTAAAGGATAATTTATTCCCAGGAAAACTTCAGACCACTTCAATTTATTCATGCCGAGTCCGTCCCCTCCGGAAGGGATCGGGCTATGGGGAATTGGGCCGTGTCCATCCGCCAACCAATCCTCGCCGGTAAAAAACCCAAGCACACCATCTAGTTTAAGCGCTCTATCAGCATTGATTGACTTAATTACCGCGAAGGCATGTGGGGACCGAATAAAGTGGGCGTATGCCTGATTAGGAAGGTTAAAGTCGTCGCTAAATTCACCTTTACCTGTAAGACGTCGATGATCTTCGTTACGACGTATCGATTTCCCTATTAAATTTGTAGACATGATATCTGTTAATTTATCATCTTTGTAATGACTTTACAGGCTACCTTTCGATAATTTAACCGACAAGTTGCTATTTTCTGTGTTTGTTGTAGGGCTTCTCAGTTTGGAACTTCCCGGTACGAATTCCAATAAACTCAAAATGGTTTCGTCGACCAAAGATCTGTATAGTTTCCAAATTCATCCCATCGAAAGAACCTAGGAGACAGGGTTTTCATCGGTGATAGTCATTCTCCTAAGGAGCCGCCGCTTCTCCGGATCGTACGATTTTCGTGCGTGAGCCGTGCAGCGATTATCCCAGAGTACGAGATCATTTGCTTGCCAAACATGTTCATAAACATTTTCAAAATGCTCAGTTAAATCGAAAAGATAATTAAGAATTTCATCACTTTCTTTTTCGTCTACCTGATTAATTTTTATTGTCATTAAGCGACTTACGTAAATAGATTTTCGTCCAGTCTCCGGGTGCGTTCGGATTATCGGGTGCGAATACTGGGGTGCTTCGGGGTCTATTTTATCCGGACGTAGGCTAGGGTTGGTATCATAATTGAAGTAGTTTAGAGCAGTTTTTCCTTCCAACCTCTGTTTCCAATAGTCAGTGAGTTGATCATAAGCTGCACAGCAATTGGAAAAACAGGTGTTACCGCCAACATCCGGCACCTCGATAGAATATAAGGTCGAAGCTTTGCATGGGTTTTCCGCGTAGGCCTGATCATGGTGAAACATCATTTCCCCAAGTTGGACTGCAGTTGTATTGTTGGGGTCTTCTTTATTGGTGACATATAAAAATTTTTCATTTGAGTTTTTGGACTTTAATCCTGCAATCTCACCGAATACCCGGCAAAATTTCTCTTGCTCTATTTTAGAAATTTTTTGTCCCCGAACTAATAAAACCATGTGATCATGCCATGCCTTTGTCAGCTTATTTTTAACGTCAGGAGTAAGGTTTGACTTTAAATTCAGGCCTACCACCTCGGCTCCGGCTGCTTTAGAAAGTTTTTTTATGGTGATCGTCATCGTGTTCATTATCCTGTTGGAGAATTTGATTAATTTAAGCTATTTGTATTTATAAACCAGAAATTAAACTAGGGAGAAAAGAGTGGCTATAATAATTAGTGACGACGACGTTAGAACGCATTTAACCATGGCTGAATGCATCGAAGCCATGGATGTATGCTTCGGTGACTTCGCGAAAGGGAAGGCAAAAACTTTGCCTCGCCTAAGGTATAGAGTGGAAGCCCCAAATGACCCGGATAGAGAGTATTTTGCTAATGTTCATATAGGCGCGGTTCCAAGTTATGGTATGGCGTGCGTTCGTGCCGGCTCCAATATGCTAGCTAAAAATAGCGCACCCGGAAGAAAGACAACCAGCAGTCCTGATTCTGCAAATTGGACGGTGATAATTCTATATGATCTCAACAATGCTGAACCAGTTGCATTTATGCATGAGTC